>ULQW01039075.1_pt1 | contig 57835 bp, 69 predicted proteins | sample 1954921 | NCBI WGS metagenome assembly ULQW01 (sample SAMEA4835666, study PRJEB28245) | human gut metagenome | biome: gut microbiome; material: fecal sample | place: Denmark | collected 2008
GGGCTGCTGCACCGGCTGAGGCGCAGGCTGGGCCACGGGCTGCTGTACCGGCTGAGACGCAGGCTGGGCCATGGGCTGGGGCATGGGCTGCACACCGTTGGCGATATTGACCGCCGCAGGGACAGGCTGGATAACCCCGGCACCATTGGGGGAGTAGGTCAGGATTTCATTGACCCGAAGCATCTCCGCGATACGCTCGGTACTGGCCGTCTGGATGACAGCCGTGTAAGTCTGGCTGTCAAGGTAGGACGGATTGCCGTTCTGGTCAAGGTTGGGACGGAACAGTATGACGCCGGAGACAGGGCTCTGCGGGTCAAGGATAATCTGGGTCACGAACATGGCCGGGTTGCAGCGGAAAACCCCGGGCTGGCTGTGACGGTCACAGAAGCCCTTGATGCCGCCCCAGCGATAGCTGTTGCTGCGGGGGTCAGAGTTGCCGTAGAGGCTGGTGCTGGTGATGTCCAGGACGACGGGACGTTCAAGGTCGAGGTAGAACTGCCCATTCTGGTTGGTCATCAGGGCCCACACGGTACGTCGGGCGATACGGAAACCCCAGCGCTCCTGCCCATTGACGCTCACCTTCTGGTGGTATTCGGCAGGGAGCGCGTCGGGGAACGTGTCGGCAGTGGGCATCATCCACACGAGGTCAGGGCGAGACGGTTCCTGGCCGGGAGCATACTGTCTGGCATACCACGAAGCGTAGTTGCAGGGCGCCACACCCAGAAGGACGCCAAAGACCTGACCGTTAGGGATGTCGACTTCCTGACGGTTCTCGATGAGCTTGAAGCTCATCTTCCCCGGCTTGAGGATACGCAGCCCGGCGCCGAAGCCGGAGAAAGCGTTGTCCATCAGGGTGTCAACGACACCAGAGAACTGCCCGTCGGCGAGCACAGGGGGCTGGTTATTGACGACGACAGGAACAAGATTGGTCTCACTCATGGTTCTTCTCCTTGGTGAAATTGAGGGAGGGTTCCGCCACGCGGCGAAGGCCGCATGACACGATGTAGTTATCAAAGGCTTCGCCTTCGAGACCGGCACGCTCGGCGCGTTCTTCAAAGTTGCGTGCAGCGACGCGCTGCTGCAACAGCAGACCGTCACTCAAAGCAAAGCCCTGTTCGGCATTCTCGACCATGCCACGCAGCACGGCGTAAGCCAGAGCTTCCTTGTCCGCTATCTCGTAACGGACCTTTTCCTTGACCACAAGACGGCCCACACCATCTATCTTCATGGAAGACGACCCGGCAGCAGCGAGTTCAAGAAGGATACTGCGTTCAAGTTCCTTTTCCTGCTCCATGATGTCGGCGAGACTATCTTGGAGAGACTTCTTCTTCGCCCGAATTTCGGACAATTCGGACGCCATATTGCGTATAGTCTTCGACACGGTACTCTCCTTCGGCGCGTTCAAGCCATGCGATGAAGTCCTCTTTCTTGTAGTAAATCCTGGTACGCATTTTAGTGCAAACAGGACCGGTGCCTCTGTAATCCATCATCTCCAGTTGCCTGCGTGTGATGATGCCCTGGGTAAATTTCTCGACATCTTTGCGGGCGAAGAAAGGCGGCAGGACATCCCGCAGATAGTCGATAAGTTCCTGTGATTTTACTCTCATGGTGCTGTCTCCATAAAATGGATATATCTATACAGATCTGTTGTCAATCATTTCCTTTGACGAAAGCCTCAAACAGCCCGGCGATGTCCATGGCTTCCGAGTGTCCCGCCTGGAGCCTGCGCAGTATGCGGCGTTCATCTTGTGAGGCGACGATATGGATGATGTTGATGTTGTCTGCCTTCTGCCGCACGGAACTCAGTCGTTCCAGGGCCTGCGTGTAGGCAAAGCCCCCGAGCAGCAACGGGTTCGCGAATATCATGGTGTCGGCTGCCGACAGCTCGGTGCCGAAACCTACCGTCGTCGGATGACAGACCAGCACATGGGGGTCTTTGGTGTTCTGGAAGTCTGACAGGATGGCGGCACGCTTTTGACCTGTGACGCTACCGTCTATGAATGCCGTCGTGTACCCTGCGGCCTCAATCTCTTTGGTGAGCATACGCACACCGGCGATGTAGGAACAGAAGACGACGACCTTGCGATTCGTCTCGGCAATGGCATCGAGTATCACCTGCGTCCTTGGAGCATGGTCGAGTTCGATGGCCTTGCCGTCACCACCCTTGATGACTCCGAGATATATCTGCATAAGACGCTGGAGAAGCACCCCGCCATTGGCTGCCGTGATGACTTCACCATTGGCCATGATGGTCAGCGCATCCACACGCAGCTTGTCACGATGCTGCTCCTGTTCCCTGGTGAGTTCACAACTCCGCACCTGTTCTGTGACGGGCGGCAAGTCGAGGACTTCGGATTTCTTGAACCTGATTGCTGGCTGCATCGTGTTGAATATGGTCTGGCTCGCACTGGCCCGCGTGTCCTTCTGCCACGGCAGAGCGCCCCATTTGAACATCACGAGGTCTCTCCATGCCGTCTTGGTCGTCACAGGCAGGCGCGTCGGCGTGACGCATTTTACCATGCCGTACACAGCTTCTGGGTCATCAGCGGGAGACCCGGTTATGCCGACGACGCGCAAGTCTGTACGCACGCGCTGGCACAACTTCTGGATGGCCTTGCTGCGTTTGCTCTCTGGGTTCCCGAGATGTGTCAGTTCGTCGATGATGACGGCACCGATACGGGCATCCCTGACGGCTTCCTGAAAGGCTTTATCATCGAGACGTACCGACTCGTAATTGGTGACATAAAAATCAGCCGGGCGCCGCAGGTCGGCGGCACGCGTAGGGCCGTGTACTATCTGCACTATGGCGTTGGGGAGCGTCTCTCTGATACCGTTGGCCCAAACACTGTGTATGGTGGTGTATGTCGTGATGATGAGGACGCCGCCGGTCAATGCCCGATGCCGCTGGAGATAGTCCATGGCCAGGATGATGCTGCCTGTCTTGCCTAGCCTGGGCTCAGACAAGACATAGCTCTTGTCGTACAAAGTCAGGAAGGCAGCGGTGAGCAACTGGTGCTTGAGCGGCGTGAACTTTCCCTCGACAAGAGGCGTATCCGTGGCATGATACATGGGCGACGCACCTACGGTGTCGATACCTACGTTTTGCAGGATACGACAGCCTTCCTCCGTCCAGGGAAGCTGGACAAGCAATGCTCCGCCGGGCCTGTCCATCATCGCTACGGGGAAGGTCGAGATGGTGTTGAGTTTTTTCATGTGAGCTACGCTCACAGGGTCAGTCACCTCGGCCACCATCTGACCTTCCTCCGGGAAAACGACGACGTTGTTGCCGAACTTGAACATGGTGCTGTTACTCCTTCGGCACAGCGGCATGAACCTTGGGCAGCGGCAGGACGGCAGGGACGGTGATGCACTTCTCCAGAGGCCAGCCTTCCGCCATGCGCTTGCGGACAGCCTGCTCGGAGATACCGTGTTCAGACATACTGGAAAGCACGGTCTTGATGTCGGCGTCAGGGAAGCGATACAGGACAGCAGCTTCAAAGCTCTTGCCCTGCCGGGCGGCACGCTCCGGGTCCCATCCGCGAGAGATACGACTGTTGAACTGCGCCTTGGTGATGCCGGACTGCTTGAGCCATTCCGTGATGGGCATACCATAACGCTTGTCGAGGTCCACGGACTGGGCCTTTCTCGGCATCTTCAACGCATCTTCCATGGACCAGCCTGACGCCAGCCGGTTGCGAAGCGTGATGTATTTGATACCGTGCGCACGCGCCAGCTCTCGCAGGTTCGTCACACTGCGCCCGTCAGGGGCCGTATATGTCGCACTCGCCGTATGCGGCGTGGTGAAACTTTCTTCGATGGACTTCTCGTTACGCAGCCTGGCCATGATGATTCGTGGCGGGATGCCGTATTCTACAGCGAGCTGCTGCAAGGTTTTGGACGTGTCAATCATACTACTTCCTCCATGTATTCCGGGAGACTTTCTACATTGTGTTCGTTGATGATGAGCGTGACCCCTCCAGCCTCCCGTATGCGGGCCATCTCATACTCCTGCAATGCCGTGGTCTTCCCCCTGCCTGCTTTCGTCTCGATGGAAAAGAACTTCCCTTTATGGCAGACAAGAAAATCGGGGACGCCACGCTTTCCGAATGCTGTTCCCAGGGGCATGGCGTACCATGCCCCAAGGCTGGTGAGGATGCTTTTGACCCTCGCTTTCACCTTTCCTTCGGGTGTCACGAGAACAGCCTCTTGTACCAGGGGAGGGAATCCTTCTTGTTGGCTGCAAAGATTTGGAACTGTACGGAAATCAGGTCGTCGATGTTGAACGTGATGGACCCGTTGATGTCGTAATCAGCGTAGGGAAAGATGGAGTAGGCCGTGACGTAACCATAACGGTCAGATGTTGTGAGCACGACATCAGGGCGACGCATATCATAGCCAAGAGCGTCGATGATGCATTGGGTTCTATCCACCACAGGTTCGATGTTGAACGTCAGATGTCTGCCGCCATGTTCCAGATACAGAAAGCATTCCATCTGTTTAGGGAAGTTCAGCCCGATATGCTTGCCGACCAACTCCTGATTACTCCCGCTCTGCGCCATGCGACAGATGGCGTTGTACACATCACCGCTGTTATTCATGTTCCAGCTTTCGTGCACCCGAGTGCGCGGCTTGAACTTTTCGTGTCCCATAATTTACCTCATGCATTTGGGTGTGTTGTTGAAGTCGCACCAACGACAGAACTTATTGGCCGTGGGAGGGAAATGATTGTTCTTGAGCGCCTGCTCCATGGTTCCAAGCAGCTCCAGGACATCCTGTACCGGGGCCAGGCCGTTGCGGAAGTCGATGATGCCGTCGACTTCTTCGCCGCTGTCCACATACCAGTAGGCGTAGCGAACCGCCGCACGCTGATACAGGATGTGCGTGAGCAGACATTCGACCCTGAGCTGGAAGTCGTCGATGTCCCACTTCTTCCCCGTCTTGATGTCGATAAGCAAGGCGGGTTCCGCTGCATCGGCAGGGAGGACCAAGGCATCCGCCCGGGCCCTGATACGCGCATCGTCATCCCACCAGCCAGTCTTGCCACCGTTCGCGTTCAGCACAAGCTCGTGTTCGGTATACAAGGAAGCCCCCTGCGACATGAGCCGACGAACTTCCCCGACGCAATCACGAACGAAGTCCACGTCGATGGTAGCGTCCCAGGAAACATCATCACTCCAGCCGTAATGGAGCCTGCGCTGGATGGCGGTATGTATGGTCTGCCCACGGGACTTGGAACCGCTGGCTTTCCATTTGATTTCCTTGCTTATGGACTGCCCCCAAAAACGCAACGGGCAATCCCTGAAGGTCTGCATATTGCTCGGGGAGTAAACGAAAGGCATGTGCTGTCCTCCTAGACTATTTCAAAGGTCGTCCCTATCTTCGCTTCACACGCCACAGGCAAACCATTGAGAGCAGGCGGGACTATGGACATGTAGTGGAGCATCTGCTGCTTCACATAATCGCCCTGCTCTTCCGGCACGACAGATGCCCAGGCGTCGTGGATGTTGCAGGCCAGCTTGATTCCGGCCTCATCCATCCGACAACCTTGATACATAATAACGTCAACGAAGGAAAGACCCTGGACAAGATTATTTGTAAACGCCCCCCCATAAATATGGGTAGGAATTTTGGAAGCACCCTTGTAAGTATCGTAGAGGAACTGCCACTTTCCCCGGTCGTTACGCTCGGCACGCAGGCCGGGGTAGCGCAGGATGTAACCGCTCGGGAACCGGACAGACGGCACACACAGGTCAGTCCTGGGGCCCACCGGCATGATGCCGAAGGTATAGATGTCGTTGTTGGGACCGCCGAAGGTACCGGATTCACCACGCAGCATGGCCTCCAGAACATTCTCCGCCGTCTTCCAGAAGGCGACGATGTTGGGATGTGCAGCCCGATAGATGCCGTGGGCATAACGGGCCAGCTCATGGTGACGGTCGAGGTCTTCATGCAGGTGTATACCCTGCCGTAGTAGTGTATTGCTATACTTTGTATGACCTACGCCGTATCCACAATTATGCACCATCAGTACCGTCCCCCCCTGACGTATCAGGAAACGGTTGTTCGGGCCACAGTTCTTCAGGTCGTACACCTTTTGTATGCAATTGGTATTGGACGGCACCGATACACCACGCAAGCAAGGCTTTATTTTTTCTGATATGGTCGAGCTTCTGCTGCAAGTCCCCAACCTGTCTTCGGTTATGTACATTCGTCGCCCGCGTAACAAAACGGAGATTACCTGGTGCGTAGTTCCCGTCACAGTCAATCCTATCCAGCTCCAAAGACGGGTCATCATATCCCGGCAGCGTGATAAGATATTCGAGAAAGGTTCTACGGTCTGGAAATTCGACTCGGATACCACGGCCTCCATAATGTTTCCAGGCTTTACACTTATTCTGTGTCGGACTGCATCGTGTGATACATGCGGAAATACGCGCAAGTAACCGCCGACGTGTTGCAGTATCCGGCACCACATCTGCATAGTGCCAATACTTTTTGTCTTGTGTTGCTCTTGCTTTCTTCTTTGCACAAGCATCACATCTTGTGGTCCGTCCGCTACGCAGATTACTTTGCAATACCCAATGGGGTTCTGCCCCGCAAGAGCACTGCACCAATGAACGGTACTCTGTACGTTTTCTGCCATTGGTATCAACGTATTCGTGACGGTCGTTATCAAGAACTGTGAGTTCGCCAAAGACGGCACCGACTTCAGGGTCTTTAGTCCGCCTCTTAAAACTTGTAAGATGCTCAAGGTCTCGTGGCGAGCAGTGCGTGCACAACTTGCTAACCTTTCCATTAGCCAAGGTATAGCCTCTATACCAGCGTTCGGTGCCGCAGTTAACACACGCGGCGAGAACCCATATGGTGCGATGTCCTTCTGAGGTGTCAACAGCACAGTCTCGTATGACGCGCTCGCCCACTCGGTCGCCGATTTCAAATAATGGGGTTCGCCCAGTAATTCGGCAGCCATTCTCCAAGAGGAACCGTCGAACACTAAGTGGTCTGGAGTCATGTCTATCCCAGCCACGTTGATGGTATTCCTCCAGCCATTGCAGATAAGTCCTTCGTGTTTCACCCATGATACGCCATCCCAAACTTTATCGTTAACAGATACCGTATCGATACGTTTCCACCCCGTATTTGTCAATACCTCCACCGTACCCGCAAGACACGACAGGATACCGGTTTTCCCAGTATTACGGTACATCTCCATCGTCTTGTCGCCTGACTTGGCCCCGGCCTTGATGTCCTGCCACGGCACACCGAAGATGGTCTCGGCCAGTTCCGAATACGGGTCACGGCCTTCGCGGAACTGCGTGAGCAGCCCGACCTCGTTGGCCACGAAGGCCAGCCCACGCGCTTCAATCTGGGAAGAGTCGCAGGCCACGACGACCTTGCCCTTCGGGACCTTGATGGCTTGCCTGAGCTTGCGCTTGGAAGGGTCCCGCTTGCTCAGGTTCTGGAACTGGAGCTTGTCGGTCTTCGTCCCGGCGTCGGCAGAGGCACCGGCGGAATACCGTCCCGTATGCGCCAGCCACGCCCCGAGCATGATGGGCAGGGGCTTATGCATCCGGGCAAACTTGAGCAAGGTCTCAGCACGGCTCCTGTCGATGCTGCTGTTGAGCTGCAACCTGGTACGCACGAGCAACGCAACACGAGGGTCGGGATGGTCTTGCATGAGGACGAAGTCCACGTCAGTCTTACTGAAGGCATAGGTCATCACAGGCTGCATATTCTCCAGCTCTTCAGCAGCTCCAGGAACCCCAGCATCCGCAGCGAGCTGGAGCTTTTCCCTCTTGGTCTTGGTCTTTGCCGCGCTCTCTTTGAGCGGAGGTTCGACACCCAAAGAGCGCAACATGACAGCGAACTTGTCCGCCGAACGCAGCGCAGCCAGCATGTCTGCGTTGGTTTGGAACGAGAACATGGACATCAGTTCTTGTCGAGCTTTGTCCGCAGCATTGTCGAGGTCGGACAGGTATTCCAGCAGCAGGTCTTCATCGAGCACGAACGAAGGTTCGGTAGCCATGCGCGCCGTGATGGACATGAAGCGCAGAGCATCAGGCGTCATGTAAGGCAGCATGTCCTGCGCGTTTTGGTAGCATTGTCCGGCGTCGTCTTTACAGTATTGGATGAAGAACGCCCGCTCTTCCGGCGTGAAGTCGTCCGGCCATTGCTTGTGGTCACTGACGACGGTACCGGCAGCCTTGTTGCCGTTGCCGAGGAACTCGGTGAGAGCGGCATGGCTCTCACGACACACACGGGACAAGCCTGTCCATCGCATCATGGCGATGGTGTCGTAGATTTTCTGGGGATGGAAGTCGAAGAACTCCGACAGGATGAGACTGTCGAAGCCATGCATGTTATGCCCGCACCAGGCAACGTCATGCGTATCCAGATTTTCAAACGTCGTTCGCAGACGCTCATGTTCAACGACGGAACAGTCCACGCAACACGAGCCGTTGGACAGGGTAAAGGCGCAAAGCTGCGGAGTGAATTTTTCGTTACGGACATACTCGATGGGACCCATCTTCGACAGCGTGTAAGTCTTGCTGTCCCAATAGGTCTCGAAGTCTATGACGATAAGCGTGCTTTCAGGCATGGTGCATCTCCAACGGGAGGGGCTTTCGCCCCTCCCTCGTATACATGTTAGACGAAGTATTCCTGATAGGCGGGATTCTGCGCAGGGAACTTGCCGTTGACCTGCTTGCGCTGCTCGGGCGTCATATCGGTGACGAACTTGATGAATCCCTCAGGCAGATTGGACATGGTCGCAGCGTCGCCGATGTTGTTACGCATCGTAGCCATGGCATACAAGGCGAGTCCGACGTTGTTACCAGTGAGCGGCCACCCTTCGATATTCAGCGACACGAACTCATCCTGCTCGCTGTCGTAGGTACACAGCAGAGTACCCGTAGACTGGGCAGAAGGCGCAGGGGCAGGATAGGTCACAGTATCCGGCTGGGGCACGGGCGCCGGAGCAGGCTGGGGCACAGGCGCCGGAGCAGGCTGAGGCACGGGCGCCGGAGCAGGCTGAGGCACGGGCGCCGGAGCAGGCTGGGCAGCGGGAGCCGGAGCAGGCTGGGCAGCGGGAGCCGGAGCTTCGTCATCGGCCTTCTTTTTGCGCGGCGCACGCTTCTTCGGAGCCGCAGCCTTCAGCGCTTCGATTTCTTCATGGAGCGCCTGGACAGCGGCGTTCAGCGCCTTGATGCGGTTGTTCATCTTGGGAAGGATGATTTTGAGAATGACCTCGATGGGAGGCATGTTCTGTACGTCTTCTTGGATACTCATTCTATACCCTCCTTATATATTTGTCTCGTTGTCTAACATTTTATATGTGCTGTCAAGCCCGCTCCACATGACAGCGAGGGCCGCATCCAGGACTTCACCTTCATCATCCGACACATCGTCCATAGCCATCCGGGCACGAGTCATCCAGCGTGCCGCTATTTCACGGCGCTCCATGACGAAGTCATCGTTATGTTGCCGGAAAAGTTTCCAGAAACGTTGCTTCAACATCTTTCCTCCAGCTTCCGCACCGTGGCTTTGAAGTTCTTCAGCTTCCTCGACAGCTTCCCTTCCTTGCTGCTGGTAGCCATGTTGATGATGGAGCCATTGTCATGCTGCAACTTGATATGCTTGTTATGGCTGACGATTTTCCACCCACGACAGAGCATGTCCTCGATGAAGCGGTTCACATCCTTGTTGGTGTTATACTTCATACGCCCGCACCATTCCCTTGCGGAGCATGTCACACATGCCGCCCGCCAATTCGTGGATACTGTTGACGATAATGCTATGGTCACTGTCCATGAAGGTATTGATAGCCTTCGTCTGCAACCCGATACCGTACACCTCGATACCGGAACGCTTTGCCAGATTGAGAGCCATGGTCACAGACCCGACATTATCCGGGAACCCATCGGTGAAGAACAGGATGATGCGACGCACGTCGGGGCCGTCGGAGAACTGCGACGTGAGTTCGACAAGCGATGCCCCGAGCGGCGTACCACCAATGGCAGACAAGATGACTTCATGTACGGGGGCGCCATAGTCAGACATGACGAACATTTCTCCGTTGGAGAATCCGCTCAGAGAAGACTTGACCCCCGGCAGAGCCCGCAGTGCCTTGAGACAACCGAGAGCCATGCACTGCGCCATTTCATTGTTGTTGCTCTTGCCGTATTCAGTCAGACGCATGCTTCCGCTGGCGTCGAACAGCAGCGCTACCTCCGTGACACGCCGCAACCGTTGCACTTTTTTGGAAAAAATCCTGCCGTCCCCGACGGACGCCCGATGCAGCACATGCGCATCCAGGCGAGCGCCGCACAGGCCGGTGCTGTGTCGTACCAAGGTCATGGTCTGCAACACGTCGGCAAGCCTGCCGTAAAGGTTGTACATCACAACGTCCATGTCGCCCCGTTGCTCAGGACTCAGCGCATGTACATGACTGTCCTTGGTGATATACACACGCTTACCATCAGCCAGATCGTCCATCTTTTGCTTGTCGAGCAGCGTGTCCAGTCTCTCCGCTGTATGAGAGAACATGGAATCCATGAACGCCAGGTCTTCATCTGAGACTTGGTTGTTGTTCTCAAGCGAGTCCGTCATATCCTGCACAGCATCCAGGAAACGCCTACTGATATTACCCTTATCATCCCGTTGCATGTCGTACAAATCAGATGCCATAGAGGAAAAAACAGTCTTGGCACTGATAGTAACAGACTTCTTCCCCGAAGCAGTCCCGCCATCCGAGGAATCGCCGGTGTCACCATCCGAGGAATCGCTGGTGTCACCATCCGAGGAATCGCTGGTGTCACCGGAAGATGTTCCGTTGCTGTTGGTGCCTTGTGCCGTATTCGTATAATCTTCGAGGACTTCGATGACGATACGGATGAACTCCAGGGCAGCACACTCCACGTTCCAATCCTGCACGAAGCTGTCACCGATGCCCCACACGGCGTCCAGATGACGGGTGTATTCTGTGTAGTCTTCGACCAGAACATCGGCCTTCATATCATCGTACAAGAGCTGCGCAGACTCTTCCAGCGCCGGATTGATAAGCGACCTGACACGCATGAACAGGAGACTGTACAACCTGCCTACCATACCGTTGCCCATCATCGTGCTCACAGAGCAGCAGTCCTTGAACAGATACTCGCTCAACGTATTGAGGTTCGTTCTGGAGCCGGGGAAGTCGATACCCATGAGACGTTCGATACGCACGTCTTCAAGAATATTGACAACCATAGAGGCATAATCATGGAGAAAAGCTTTGAGCGTGACGGAAGCCCCTGGCTTATAGCGCAGGCAGTCAGCCACGACAGACCTATACATGTTTGCATAGGTCTCGAAGTCCGTAAACTTGACGTGCCCGCATTCGTGGTCGATGTAACCGCGCAGGTAGCGCCACTGTTCCTCCGTCATGTACGGGGAGAAGGGGACTTGCAGGACATAGCCGTCCTTGTCCTTCCGGCACCATGCCTGTGCATCGAACTTGTCCGCTGTTGAGCAGACCCCTGGTTGAATCTTGATTCTGTATTGTGCCGACATCATACGACACAGTAACACAACATCTACTATATCATACATAGGTGTCACCTCTGGTTTCAATCCGCAGTCTCCCCGTCCGCCGACTGCGGAGTCAGCCGACGGATAGGGGTCGGGCGAAAAAGAATGTTAAATGAAGTCAGCGAGAAGGGCCGCGAGGCTGTCGTCGGCAGCGGTGGGCTGGCTGGTGACGACGGGGGCCGCAGGCTCGGGCTTCTCCACGGGAGCAGCAGGCTCAGGCATATCCACGGGAGCAGCAGGCTCGGGCATATCGAGGCTGTCCTTCTCGAAGTCATAGATGCGGGTCTCCTGTGTCACGGCGGCAACGGCCTCGGGCGTGGAGAGCCCAGTCAGGAAGGCACGCACGACATCCACGCTGGTGCTGTTGACCACGATGCTGCGGAGCAGATGGGCCAGATGGGCAAAGCCGGGATGCACGAAGGACATGTTGTCACACCGGTCTGCGAGGGTGTCGAGGCAGCAGAAGGTCTTGCTGGTCACGGGCGTCGTGCGGTCATCGCCAAACACCTGCTCCCTGATGCGGGCAATCTCGGCGGCGATGGTGGCAGCAGCCGTTGACGGGGCCTCGGAAGTCGCATCCTGGGCATCGTGGTTCTCGGTCTGCACCTTGAGGACGTAGTACCTGAACGCGAACTTCTTCCCGATGTCCGTGCTATCGGGCAAGGCGGCACGGATGATGCCCTCCCATGCGGGAAACTGCTGGAGCCAGTTGGATGCCCCGTCCTCATAGGTGGAGATGAACGTACCGACGCTGCGGTCGAACTCTCCGCGCAGCTTGTCGAGCTCGGCAGTCAGATTGTTGAGGACGCCGTTGTCCACCAGCCAGCCGCCCATGCAGCGCACACCGTACTGGTCGCAGGTGCGGAACGCCCGGGTCTTCGCCGTGTTGAAGGGGCGCAACGCCTGCGGGTCGAAGATGCGCTTGGAACCGAGCGTAGCCAGCGCCTCGGGCGGCATGTCGACCACGGCATCGGGGATGTCTTCGGGGGTGAGGCGGGCCTTGCCCGTCCAGATGGAGATGTCCAGCTTCAAGTACACACAGTTGTTCATGTAGCTCACGTTGTTCTCGGACATGGTGCTTTCCTCCTAGTCGTTGAAACTGTTCCTGATGATATGGGCCGCCGTCTTCATCGTGCACACGCACTCGCACATGGACACGCACCGCGTCCCGTTGATGTCTTCGTTCCTGACGGAGATGTCGTGCCGGACACACGGAATGAGTTCATCCCACAGCTTGAGGGGGATGTCGTTGAAGTGCACGTCCTTCGACGCCCGGATGCGGTCTTCACCGATACGCGCCCGCACAAGCTCCTTCACATACGGCGTCACGAACTGGCTGTAATACATATGGAAGGCTTCGATGCTGTCGCCGGTACGGGAAAGTTCCAGATATTCTTCGTGAGTCATCGTCGTATCCTCACATGCTGCGCTTGATGTCTGCGATGGCCGACCAAGCGGAGGCCACCATGCGCTGGATGATGCGCGTGCTGTTATCGAGCAGGAACTCTTCGGCCTGAGCCACGGTCATGCCGAGCATATCGGCCGCATCCTCAGACGTGATGACGGGCGGTCGCAGAGAGTACGTCGTCGGCGCAGGCGCGGCGGTCAAATCCCTCCACTCCAGCTTGTGCACGGCGATGACGTTGAAGTCTCCGTGCAGGTCTCCCATGTAGTCGGTGTCCCCGGTCTCTTCGACGCGCCGGAACTTGTAGTACGCCTCGGGCATCGCATCCAGGATACTAATGAGCACGTCGATAGTGTCGTCTCCGTACCACTTGATGTCATGCCAGCACAGCAGCCATTCGCTCGCGCTCTCGGCCTCTTCGTCGGCCCAGTCGAGGAACTCCAGCACGTCATCACGCATGTCCCTGTCCAGCTTTTCGAGCTGCGCGTTGAGACATTCCATACCCTTGGCGTTCATCACCAGGGCAACATCACTGTAGATACCCATAGGTCAATCCTCCTATTTGCTGATGTCGAACACACGCTGGACAAGTTCATCCAGCACACGCTTGCCGCCTTCCCCGCACCTGTTGCCCAGCGCTCTCGTGAGCGCATAAGCGACGGGGGATTCACCGGCACGCATGGCCTGCGGCCTGCACGCCTCCGTCCACGTCGCCCACCTGAGCAGCGTGCGGGTCGAGAAGGTCATGCCTTCGAGGGCCTGGGCCCGGGGCACATCGCTGGGCAGCTTCGACTGGTCGCGCACCATGCCCGCCAGCCGCACCATGCCCTTGCGCAAGTCTTCCGGCAGCGACGGGGCGCGACGGGCGAGCAGGCGCAGCTCCGCGACTTCGGGCAGGAACGTGGCCTCAAGCACCACGAACCTGTCCATGAAGGCGGCGTTCAGCCGCAGCGTGCCCTGATACCTGCCCGACATGTCACCGTCGCCGAAGGTGTTCGCCGTAGCGACAAACCGGAACCCGGGATGGGGCATGACAGTCTCTCCCGTGTCAGGAATGCACAGGGGAGCGCCGTCGAGCACAGTGTTCAGACCAGTGGCCGTGCCCGGGTCGAGCAAGTCCACTTCGTCGATTAAGAATATGCCACCATGCCGCATGGCTGAGGTGAGCGGGCCGTCCACCCAGACAGTGGCGCCGTCCTTCAAGGCATGATGGCCGACAAGCTCGGGAGTCTCCAGCCTGCTGTGCCCCGTCACCTCATAGACAGGGTAGAGCAGGCGGCTCGCCACCTGCCGGATAAGGCTTGACTTGCCGCAGCCCGTCGGGCCGCCGATGTACAACGGCTCGGGCTTCTCGCCGCACCACCACAGGAACACGTCACGGGCCCACGCCGGGTACTCATAGTCGGCCACGCAGGCCGGCGCCAGCGGATGCACAGGGTCGCCGGTGAAGCCGGGCACGAGCTTGCCCGACTTCTTGCCGGTGAAAATCTCACCGAAGTCGTAGAGACAATATTCCATGTTATACCTCACATATCAGTCCAAGTTCAGGATAAAGTTGATATTCCGTTACTATCGCACAGGTTCCAAGTTCTGAAACAACATATCCAACTACTTCAGGAGTTCGGGCTTCCTGCTCGTATAGGTAATGGAATGCACCACGAAAGGCGTGAAGGCGTTGTCTAAGTCCCCCATCCAGTCATTGGTGCCATCTTCATGGACTTCCAGGAAGTAGTACCCAGCCTCATCCATATCACGAAGCGCCCCCATGAGAGCACTGACATCGCTGAACCACGAGTACCACTTCAAGTTTCTCCAGATACGAATAGATTCACCTTCGTGCGCCTCGTACACATCACAGGAGTCGAGCATATCGACCACTGCAAGCCTGATGCCCATATCCATAGCCTCAATACGGCAGTTGAGGTCTTCGAGACCCTTCGCCGACAGCACCAAACACACGTCAGAATAGTATCCCATGTTACACCTCGACTTCCACGACTTCGTTCGTGCTCTCCAGCACCCTGTCGCCGTAGTGCCACTCCCAGTTCTTGCGGAACCAACGGATGCCCAGTCCCAGGGCCTGCATGACGGCATTGAGCCGGGCCGCAGTGGTCATGGTGCCCCACCCAGCCATCGTCAGATGCATCCCACGGGACGCGGAGTTCTCGCCGATGACGTGGCCGTGCAACTTCAACACGGCGCAGGAGGGGGAAGTGACGACAACTTCCGTGTTGTCCCGGCGGAAGGGACGGCGTTCATCGAGCGCCGTCGCAGCGGCCTTGGAAATCTTGTTGTTTGGTCTACACATGGTGCTTCTCCATATAGCCTGCCCAAGTGGCAGGGTCAGCAGGGTTGAGGTCAGGGTCATCCCAGGACACAGGGACGATGAACGCGCCATTCGAAGCCATCCGCACAGCGGCGAGGCCGAGGAAGACCTCGCCGCTGTTGAGGTCGATGTACAGACGGGCACTAGGCATGGCCGCACCTGTCATCATCGGACATGTCGGGGATGATGCTCGACGCCAGCATGGCCAGCGGCACGCGAATGTCGGGGAAGGCCCCGGCGTCGACACTGAGCTTGAGCAGCATGTCACACATGGTCAGGATGATGGCGCCAGTAACTTCGGGTTCGGCATGTCCCGTCAGCAGCAGGCCAGCGTCGAAGTCGTTCGGCGTCAACTTGTCAGCGCTGGAAGCTGCAGCGACACCGCCCCAGCACACCAGCACCTCTTCGTTGGAGGCTTCGCTCTTCGGAATGGGGATGGCACGGGAATGATGCTGTTCTTTGGTGAGGTCGACATCGTCGTGGCCCGTAACCTTGCCGATGTACCTGCAGGTTTCTTCCATCACAGAACGGATGTCAGACAACTTTAGTCCAATCTTTTTCATAGTGCTTTCTCCAAAAGCCCGGCCCGAAGAAGGGCCGGGGTAAAGGTTAGTCAGCATTCGTCTTGCGCCACGCGGTCAGCACCTGTTCTACGGTGCTGTTGTTACGCGGATGCTGCACCAAGTACAGATTCCCGTCGTGCCACTCGAACGCCACGATGGGCGGGAACCAAGATTCTTCGTCGAGCTGTTTCCAGATTGCCGCCTGCAATTCATCCGGCATTACCGGATTGCAGGGGAGGCTTGCCGGATACATCACCTCGTCAAGCCGCCATGCCGCACGTCCTTTTCGTGTCTTGCTGGCGTTAATCAAACGATACAACTTCATGGCCATTTTGTGTGTCCTCCCTCGACACTTTTTAGGGTTGAAAACTTGTATGCGTAGGTGGCGAAGTGGAGAAGGTAGAGAAGGTGGAGAGGGTTACGCATAGAAGTTTGAAAGTTTTACGGCTCTGCGGGATAAAACGGCCAAGATTCGAGGAAGGCGGAAAACAACACAAAAAACATACGCAAAAACGAAAAACGCACAACATTCTCCACCTCGAAAAAATCCTCAGAAAAAGCCCCAAAATCGCCAGAAAAAATCAAAAGAAATTTCTTACATGAGAAGGAAGAATATATATAATATATATATAATATATAATATATTATTATTATTTACTTTTTTCTTTATTTCTCCCTTGGCGTTTGGTGACATGCAGCCTACGCAGGAAAACGCATAGAAGATTGAAAGTTCATTTTCACGCGAAAGTCAAACTGTGAAACTTTTGCGTTAGTGCCAAACTTTTGCGTGAGTTTCTATTACATTTTAGAATGCAACGCAATTTTTATCCTGCGTTGTGCTGTTTTCGTGCTGCATTCACGCGAAAGTTTGGCACTAACGCAAAAGTTTTACACCTGCACTTATCTGTGAGCTAAACTTTCGCGTGAGTGAAAATTAAGCAAAATTCACTCACGAAAAAGCCGATTTTCTTATTAGGAAAACTTATTAAATTTAACGTAAGTTGTTTTTCGTTTCGACTTCCGTGAGCATTCTTGCGTAGGCGCACACGGCCTGTCATACAACTTCCGTGAGCATTCCTGCGTAGGCAATAATTATTTGACTGGCACACGACGTAATAGTTTAACGCCGTGTGCCAGTCAAACATGGGCCGCTATGTCTGACTTGCACACGCAGTGTGCAAGTCAGACATCGGCCCCTTGTGTCGTGTCTTCACACCACACGACACTGTCCGCACATGTTCACACTGGACGCACCAGATTACTGGAGCGCACCACCATGTGCGGTTCCATCGTTTACCTATCACTCAGGCGGGAATCCCAGCCATAGGGGCACCACATGGAAGCGGGAGGGCTGCGTTTTTATTCTTCGTTGAATTCCTTGAACATGGCCTTGACGGTACGGAGCGCGTTCTGCAGCTCCGCGTAGCCGCGCTCACCGGCGCGCTTTGCCGTCGACGACTTGTTGTTACGGCGCGCCCAGTTGAGCAGCGCCAGCAACTCGCGTTCCGAAGCGGTCAAGCCGTCTTCCTTGATATACTTGGCTTCGGCAGTAGGCGCCGTCAGGAAGTCGGCAAAGTCGGGATGTGCCAACGCGCGGCGCGCGCGGGCAAGTTCCGCCTTGGCTTCGGGGCTGATCTTTTCGGCAGCCCACGCAAAAGCGTCGCCGCCGTTCTGCTTCCGTTCCTGCGCATCGGTGAGGCGCAGGATGGACTTTGACCGCGCAATCATGGGCTTGCCCTTGTCATCGGCAGCGAGGCCGCCGAACAGGCCAAGCGCATACTTGGTCAACTGCACCGTGCAATTGACGTGGCACGCCTTGAAGGCGGCGTGTGCGGCGTTCAGGTAGCCGAGACTTGACCGATGCGCCGCTTGCCGGGCAGCGGCCAGCGCAATGCGGGCAGCGGCCTTTTCGACGGCGGCACCGGCGGCCAGCAGTTCGTCGACATACGCCTGGAAGACCTTGGCCGTGGGCACGGCGCTGGGCTTGCTGGTCTGGGTCTGGGTCTGGGTCTGGGTCTGGGTCTGGGTCATGGTAGTACCTCCATTTCCAGCCCTTCCCGCTTCCGTGTGGTGTCCCTATGTCTGGCCTGCGCTGTGCCGGTGCATCCGTGCCCCTTGCGGGGTCTTCCGGCGGGCACCCAGCCCCCTGTCGACGTGGCACGATGGCAGACGCGAGGGGGGCGCTTGTGGGCACCTAGGCGCTAGAAGGCGCAAGGCGGATGGGCGGGCAGGCCGCATTGTCAAAGAGCAAGGCAGGGGAGGCTGTCCGCTAGGCGGTTCCTTCTTCCTGTTAAGGTTAGACTGTCACAGACAAGGGGTTGTGTCAATAACGTATTTTTGTAAACAAGAAAGTTCAATGATTTCAGGTACTTAGGCGAGGGCCTGGGCGCGAGGTGGGCGGTGCGTTCGGCGAGGGCCGGGTGGGTTTGGACGGCGGTTTCGCTGACCTGTAGAGAAAACATATACTCTGTGCTGCGCTCACAACCTTCTCCACCTTCGTAACTTTCCTACTATGCATCACTATTCCGAATTCCTCCCCCCCACCCATGTGGACAGACCCCCTCGAAGTTCTTCTCGCTTGACCAGGGAAAAATTTTTGTTATCTCCTTGCTGTATTGCTGCTGTTGTTGTATATACCTCTGAAACACCAGGAGGCATACATGAATAAGGAAGGATATGGTATCGAACAGGGGTGGCTGACCGAACACATACGCGAGGACTGCACCCCGGCACATATCGTCATCGACATCGAAACCCTCGGATTGGGTGTCAGACCTGTCATCATCGCCATCGGTGCCGTGGCCCTCGACGAACACTATGAAGTCATCGGCAGGTTCTATCGTGCCGTGCGTGGTGACACTCAGCCTGGCCGCACTATGGATTATGATACGGTACGGTGGTGGGCCCTGAAGACCAGTCCTGCCGCACGGGAAGCGGTGTTCCATGCTGATGCTTGTACCCTGCGGCGGGCAGTGGTAAATTTTGTGGATTGGGTCATGCCGGACCCTGACCAGATGTCCTGCGCCGATGTGCAGTTCTGGGGAAAGGGACCGGAGTTCGACAATGTCATCTGGCGCCATGCGATTGCGTGCTATGATGATTCCGATTTCTTGTCGAAGGTGTGGACCTACCGTAACAACCAGTCGCTCAGGACCGTGGAGCTGATGGTGAAGTCCCTCGGTCTCACCGTCGAGGTCCCCGACACCGGCATCGCGCATCATGCCCTGGGTGATGCAGAGTGGGAAGCTGAGTATCTGCGGCAGGCCATGCACAAGATTTTGGCCCTGGCCCCGAAAGTTCTTGACGCCGAGGCTTCTTCCGAGTAGGTTCAGCCAACAGCAAGACGACGTGACGTTTTGTGTGGTTTGCTGTCGGGTGACTGCACACCCGATATGTTTCTGGGGTACGCGACCGGACGCCGACCCTGGAACGCCAAACTTGAAAATCCCCGCCTCATACCGCCTACGGTTGAGCGGATGGGGCGGGGTGCCAGATTTTACGGCTTGACACTGATGGAGATGTTTTCTCCGCCGCCGCTGCAATAGTGATATTTGTACCCCAGGGGCATCTGTAGACGGACGGCCCCGCCAAAAGAAAAGGCACGCTGGATACGGCTTACTGTTGACTATGGCGCACCCCTGGGGTACAACCAAAACTGCCTGAACGATGTCCCGGGTGAAACCAGGGTGATACGCCCGGGGTGTTGCAGGGACCGGATACATTCCTGTGGAGCATCAGTCATGCGTTCCTGGTGAGCCACACCTCTCAGAACCCTCCCGTTCTCCGACACGCGGGAGGGTTTTTTGTTGACCTTTGCGACTTACTATGCTTTACTATACATCACAACAAGGAGGAAGATATGGCTGTCATCATCCCGTGCAGGCTCAAACTATCGGGAGCGAAGGTCCCGTGTCGCATGAGCAGCGGTGCCGTGGGGTTCGACCTTTGGGGTGCGAAGCTCACACGGCGGAATGGGGTATACTGTTTCGACACCGGTGTGGAGATGGAGTTGCCCGTGGGGTTCGCCGGTCTGCTCGTGGCCCGCAGCTCTGTGGTGTGTTCCGGTCTGGAGATGATGGGCAGCGGTGTCCAGGTCATCGACCCGGATTATCGGGGCACGGTGAAGGTGTTGTTCCGCAAAGCGGACAGCGTGCAGGCCAGAGGCGCCGCGTCGCTCCTGCGCAAGCCGACCGTGGCCTATTATGAGGGCCAGAGGGTGGCGCAGCTCATCATCGTGCCGACCACCATGGCCCCGGCGCTCGTGGTCGCCGACATCAACAAAGGTCTCAGCATCGACGTTGAGTTCGTCGTGGTCGAGGAATTGTCGCACACCTACAGGGAAACGAAGGGCTTCGGGTCCACGGGAGGTGACTGATGCTGACACTGGCTGAATACCGTATCCTGAAGGCCGTGGCTGACCTGCCAAGGGGTCAGGCGTTCGGCTATGTGCTTGGTCTCAGGGCATTCGCGTCGTTACCGCCCAGGAAACCTTCCGCGCGGTATCGGCAGGGTATTGCCATGCGGGCCTGCGCGATGGCCAACAAGCTGTGCGGCAAGGGATTCCTCATGCGCATCGGACTGCCCAGACATCGCGGCAATGTGCGTGGGTATTACCTTTTGACCCCGGATGGAGAAGCTGCGCTTGAGGCGTGGCTCAAGGAGGACAACTGATATGCGTGTTCGGCTGATGAAAGAGTTTGGGTATGAAGAGGCGCTGTTCGGTATCGGGCTGTCGTACGGGAAGGTGTCCGGGTATGCGACGCCCGAAGAGGCCATGCGGCATGATGAATGGTCCAGGCTGTGCGAACTGGCGCCGCAGCTCGCGCTGTACGGCGCCGGTGGCCACGACAAGTTCCTGCGTCAGATTGGTGTCATCCTCGACATCACGGCGCCATTGTACTGGTGGAAGCAGATGGACACCTATAAGGTGTCCACCGTGGCGCAGTCCGAGTCCACGATGCACACGCTGCTGAAGAACCCTATCACGAATGACTGTTTCGAGTTCGGGTGTGTTCCTGATTTCTACATCGACTTCCTGGAAGACTTGCGGAAGCACAAGGATTTCATCAGGCTCAATGCCTGTCTCCCGCAGAGCTGGTTGCAGCGTCGCATCTGGACGGGGAACTATGCGGTTCTGAAGAACATCATCTTGCAGCGTGAGAACCACAAGCTCCCTGAGTGGAAATTTTTCTTCGACGCGCTTTTGCCTACCCTGAGTCATCCTGAACTGTTGCCTGTGCGACATCCTTTCAGCGGGGTCGACACTACGGCGAAATCCTCTGTTGATGAAACACTTTCCGGGAAGGGTTAATCCATGTCTCGTGTGTACTGGATAGTGGCCTTTGCCGTCGCTCTCGTTATTTTCGGTGTCGTGACTGATGTGTTCGGTATGCTGTATATGCTGTCCACTGCACCGGGGTGGGTCCAGGCGGGGGCTGTTGTTTGCATCGTCCTGATGTCGATATGGCTCGTGGTCATAATCTCCGACCTCATGGAGAACAAGTAATGAATGCATTCGATATTAAGACACAGGAGTCTTTGTCCCGTGTTTTGCGTCAAGTGAAGACTTCTGACAAGGATTATGAAGTCTTCAAGAAGACCTTCATGCGTGTCGTGGAGATGCTTGGACTCACTCAGTACGAGTACACTTTCACGAAGCTCAAGAATTGCGACGACGATGCCGGTGTTGCGTTTGAAAAGTTTGGTCCCGGGTGCATCGTACATCTGGCGGATGAAGTATCCTCGGTCGTCTACAAGCGCGGGATGAAGTCCCTGGCCGTTCATAAGGCGCTGCATGTGCTTTTTCGTCCTTACGATGTCTGGCTTTTCCCTGAAGACGATGAAATCCTTACCGGTTCTGAGCAGCACACGATTCGTATGCAGACCATTCGCGGCACTATCCAGCGCCTCGCGCCTGTCATACTCGCCAGTCTGGAGGACTAAGCCATGTCGGATGAAAAAGATTATGAACTTACCGCCGCGCAGCAGAAGGCGTTCGCACAACTCAGACAGGCTTTCACAGCCTGCAAGAAAGCAAAAGTGATGCTGTTCAATTACTACGGCTCACTGTATGGCGTGAACGGGAGGAATTACTCCAACGTCCTTTTCCATGATTTCAGGACTGACGAAGACTATGACGACTTGCTGGTAGACGACCTTGTCTTGCCTACCATCAACACATCCGATTTCGACCTGGTGAGTTTCGCCGACGAAGGCGATTTGTACTTGCGTAGGCGCTAAGAGGTAATAGAAATATGAAAATCTTCATCATCGTCCCGCTCGATTTCAAATTTTCTACCTTGTCTACTGTCGGGCAGCAGTTTGAAAAGAAGGTCGGTCTGTTGTCCATTATTTTTGACAGTCTCGGGCATAGTGTGAACAGACTGTTCATCAACGCGGATACGGCAAAACTTTGTGCTGATAATCGTAAAAAGCAGTTGGAGCTTCTGGCCGAGATGCTCAACCGTATAACGGATGCTGATGAGGTTTTTCTCGTACATCGGTCTGATGTGGATGAAACGCCTGTTTGGTGGCCTCCGATGCGGGACTTGCTGCGTGGTTACGGTATCGTAATACACGAGTCGCTCGATACTTTGCTTGGGTACAAGGATACTCGGGCGAAAGTGAATAAGGAAGGAGTCAATGAGTAGTGCAGCAGGCTCTTGGTTCCAGCGCATTCTTGTCCGTATCCCCGGCCTGTACAGGAAACAACTGTGCGGGAACTTCCATCCGTTCTGGCACCGACTCTGCTTCTGTCGGGAGCATGAATATTGCGGCGATTGGAGAGGCGGCATTCTCGATTTGAAGACGGGCGAAGTGTACGACGTTCGCCAAGAGGTCAAGCAGGATGACAGCGGGCAGGATGTACTTGGAAAGTGTCCCGACTGTGGTTTTGAAGCACCTGTAGGAAAATGCCCTGCTTGCGGTGGAATAGCGTTCAGGCATGTGTTGGAACTATTGTCTGGCAGGACGCTCGGGGGTAAGGAGTAGGGTATGTGGGAAAGACTCAAGAATGCGTTTGACGACGCGTTGGACATGGTACTCGAACCCATTTTCGGGAATGAGAAAGGGCGCATCAGAGTGTTGTGCTTGTACGTCGTCATGTTTTTGTTTTGTCTTGCCTGTATGGTATATGCCGCTTACCAGGCCGTGTCTTGTTTTCCTGGTGCGAGATTCTGGGCGGAGGTCGTGTTCACTGTTTGGTTCGGAATACTGGCTGTTGTGACGTATGCTTCGCTGCTGGCTCTTTCCGAGTGCTTTACGCAGGACAAGGAAATGACCTGGCGGGAGCGTGGCTATGAGTAGCCGTGGTTGGTACCGTGACTTCGGTCAATATGATGGCCCTGCTGGAGCACTTGATGTCATTAATAAAGATGTGCCTGTCACTGCTGAGATGTATTTTGACTTCAAGAAATACTTCCGTCTGTGGTGCGACAAACTGGGCCTTCACCATCTGGAGCTGGTTTTCATCCAGTGTGGACGTGGGGACGACAGTGCTGCCAGTGTGTGCTGGCAGGTTGACGGGACTGCGGTGCTGGTCCAGTGTGCCGCCACTATCCCTAAGTACATAGCGGAGGGTGGTATGGAGGCCCTGGCTCTCCACGAGGTCCTGCACCTGCTGTTCATGGACATGGAGATTCTGGCCCTGGGTAGCAGGAAGGGGTTGTCTGAGGATAAGATCAAAGAGCTCTTCGACCGCCAGACCCATTATGTGATACAGCGCCTCATAGGCGCCATGCTGTGAACAAAGGAGACGACTATGCCTGAAGAAAAGAAGATGACCAAGAAAGCTGCCGGGTGGAAGAAGCAGGCCAGGATTGAAGCCTGCACGACATGCAAGCACTACCGCCGCTTGGGAAATTATGGTGAGAAGCCTACCTGCGACAAGTTCGGTTTTCGTACCGGCGGGTTCAGCATCTGTGACCACTTCGAGATGGACGTCTAAGCGTTGCTGTTCAGCAATGCTGTGAACGAAGCCCCCGCACCTATGCGGGGGCTTTTTGTTCTAGTCGCCGACGTACATGACTGCTGCCAGGGCGTAGTACGGCGGAAGGGAGCGTTTCACATAGACGGTCCCTTCGATGGGGTGGGTGTGGGGCTGGGAACCGCCAGTAAAGTTTGTCCAGCCAGGTGTATATCGTTGCCCCCCTTCTCCCGTGTGATGCCAGTTCCCACCCTCCGGCCGCTCCACCATATCGTGCGCATGGCTGGGCATCTGCGCAATGGTGAGGGTACAGTCTTCGACAGTACCTTCCATGGTGAAAGTGGCAGTATCAGACCCGCCGGTCTCCCCCATCGGGTGGTCGTCAGAGGTGCAGACAATCATCAGTCCACGGAGGTCGGGGATGGGGATGCCATTGGTTTCGACACCATCGCAGAGGACATAGTCTTCGTTGGGGGTTTTGGTTTTGGCGTCGATGGGTCGGCGGCCATCGCTGCCGCCAAATTCACCAGAGAAAAATGCTACTTTGCCAGCCAAATTGATAGGCATAAATTTATCTCCTATGCGCTATTTGTTTATCGGTTACGAGAGTATTCAAGCCAGGCTTCGACATTGTTTTTGTTACCAACAAAGAAGTATATGATGAACCCCATAGATGGGGAATTGCTGATACAGATACCTATGGCAAGACCGGGGAGTTCCTGGGGGGTGATATAGTTATCGAACACCCAGGTATTGTATCTGGAAAGCGGGAACTCAAATACCTTACCATCGACTGTGACCCGGGCCATATCATATGTGTAGGAAGTATGGTCTTCGTTTCCGACGCTGGAAGGGTAACTCTGACCTTTTACATCACCGGAAGATACTTTGCCGGAGATGGGGAAGTGTGTGTTGGTACCAGAGAATATAGCAACGATACTTCCTTCATCGAGCCAACCGGAACCTGCGGAACCGAAAGTACCATGTATGGTCAAGGTATCGAGTGTGAAGTCTTCGACCGGTTTGGGTTCTCTGTTACAATCTTCTACTGAAGATTTGGCGAGCTCGAATACCCAGGGTGTAGACGATGTGGCAGTAATATTGTCGATGTTGTTTTGTATGGTAGCGTGTCTGTGGAGTGTTATATTCACGGTCCATTCAGACGCTATTTTAGCCATGTAGCGTGTAGCGTCATATTTGGCGAGGATGTCAGGGTCTCCAGGGAAACACCAGAAATCAAAATTGAGAATGCCGGGGCCAAAGTTGAGTGTGACTGTTTTGCTTGTATTGACGTTCCAACCATTGCTAGTGAGTTCGATACGGTTGGTATTTTCATCGCCTGTGATGCCGCCGGAAATGCGCCCCATAAACGGCGCCACATAGAGGCTGTATCGCAGGTAGATTTGCGTAGGCAAATTTTCCGGGTCGAGAAGGGTCATACCCGGAATGACGATGTCAGGTTCGAAGGAGAATGTCCCCGTATTGGTTCCGTCAGGAAGTACATGCCAGGCGCATTTGTTCACAGCCACAGCTTTGTTCGACAAAAGATTACCGTCGGCGTCTTCGAGTTGCAGAGTGAGCGCATACGTCAGGCGTGCGGTATTGTCGGATGCGGTAAGAATAACACGCCCCGATTTCCCTGTCGTGCTGTCCAGGATAGACAAGGCATAGTTTTTCCCGTGGGTGAGACCTCTGGCGTCGAGCACGAGGTTGTAGAGTTCCTGCGCGCTGTAGGATTCTTGCGGGTTCTTGGGGGTGAATCCGCCGTAATCGGTGATAATGAAGCGCTTAGTCGTGTCAGTGGTAGTTACGAGTTTACCATTCCCAGTGTAGACGTTGAACCCGTAATTAGTTCTGAATACACTATCAATAGGCACCGGCCAATAATTGGCGTCGGCGATTTCTGTACCGGAGTTATCATAGCGAGGGATAGTGGGGACAATTTTGAGTCCGCCTTTATACCCTTGCATAACGAGGCTATCCATATTTAAACTCCTTGTTCACCATTATGGACATTCGGTATTATTCCTTGTATAGTCGTTTTATGCAAGTAAATCCTGGCGTGTTGGGTGTTTCGTCTGGTGACTGTAAGGGGGTGTAAATATGGATTCTTTTTATGTCGCAAGTGATTACGGGGATATGACGCCGGAACCGGCATCCCTCTCCATGTATATCGAACTTGCCAAAAATGACTGTAACGGCAGCACGCCCAAATATTTCGTTGATTTGGGTACTGTCACTACGCCTGTTCTTGCTGCTGGGCAGGAATGGCGGCAGAATGACTACGACTTCCATGCTCACCATGCCGAAGAAGACTGCCGCCATGGTATGCGTGTGACATACAAGGGAAAGCAGTATACGGCGTATTATGCTTCCAGCCCTGGCTATGCGCCGTACCAGTATGACCTGGTTACTGATGATGGGACTAAGGTGCATCTCACGGCGTTTAGCGACAAGGGGTGGATTAAGGGCCGCCCGCTGGTCATCACACGCGGAAAAGTGTAAAAGGAGGTTTACATGTTCCGTTATTTCTTCATTGTCGTGGCTCTCACGGCCAATCTGGTGGGTTGCGCGGCCCAGGATGAAATCACGCTCACGGCATATAAAACGCTGGAGACCAGTGCCATCACCTATGATACGGTGATGACTGCTGCCAGTGACATGCATTCGCAGGGCAAACTTCAGGATGATGACTGGGAAAAACTCAAGGATGCCGCCTTGGTGTATTATGATGCTTACCAGGTGACGGCCAGCGGTCTTCTGGCCTATATGCGGGCTTCTGAGGGGCTTTCGTCCCCGGGTGCCATGGAACGCGACAATCTCAAGGCTCTTGTCGATAAGATGACCAAGGACCTGCAAGAACTTCTCAAGGCCGCCATCGACCTCGGTGTCGATGTGAAGGAGGTCAGTCATGAGTAACTCTATCGACATCAAACTGGTGTTGCAAATTCTTGAGCTGGTTTCCGTCTACGGGCTCCCTGCGGTGCAAGCCATCATCGAAACCTGGAAAAAGGATTCCGTGACCGTCGAAGATGTCGAACAGCTCAAAGCGCTGCTGAAGCATCCTGACGAATATTGACACCGGGGACACCCAGTTGTAGTAAGACAAAAGAGCGGGCGAGTGCGTCTTTCCGGTAGGATACCCCTGGAAAGCGCGCCGTCCGCTTTTTTTCTAGGAGGTTGCCCGTTATGCGATATGGACCTATTCCCGGGGCCCCGAATTTCACCTATGAAGAGCTCCTGCACTCGGACACTGCGGTGCGTGAGGGTATCCAGAATATTCCCGATGACCCGGATGTTTGGGACAATATGGAGTATCTGGCAAGAACTGTCCTGCAGCCTGTGCGAGACCGGTTCGGTCCTATTCGGGTGACTTCCGGGTATCGTAGTTCCGCATTGAATAAAGCGATTCCCGGTTCCTCGAAGACTTCGCATCATTGCTCCGGGGCTGCTGCTGACATCGAGCCGGTGTCGGCGGATGTATCGCTGCGGGACATCTTCGCTTTTATCGCTGAAAATCTGCCTTTCACTGAACTCATAGCAGAAAACCTGCCTAACGGGTGGGTACATGTAGCCATTGTGCGCGGGCGCGAAGATGAGCGGGCAGTGAAATTCAAGCGCGTGGGTGGTCTGGTTCGTCGGTCCAGCTACGGCGAAGTCATGGCCATGTCGTGGTAAACAAACTATGTCCGGTCCACAACTTATGAGTATCCCTCCTGTTTCTCCTGATACCATCACAGGGCGCAGTAGTACCTATTTGAATCTGCTTGTTGAGTTGTGGCCGCTCATTGCAGGCGCCTTCGTCATTGCTATGTACCAGGGCTGGCATGGCATGAAGCGCAGCTATCTACATCGAGATTTTTGCAGCGTTTTTTTCAATATCCTGTTTTCCAGCGCATTTATGGCTATTGTGGCCGTAGGCGTGACATTGTGCCTACCTCTTTTCGGTCTTACACGGTCTCCTGAAACGGACCTCGGCGTCACGATTTTTCTCTCTGCTGGGGGTATGAAAGCTGTTGACGCACTTATACGGTGGAAATCTGGGTATAAATTCATCGACATGATGGACGGAGCAGACATTAACGAGCTGCGTAAAAAGATGACGCCAGCGCAGCGTGAGCAGCATAAACAGCAATGCCCTTTCCAGTCTGACTGTGCCCGATGCATGATGACTTGTTGCGGGTGTAAAGGAGACACCAATGGCGACGAAACCTATGAAGCGCCCCATTGTTCGCGACGCGGCGAATAAGCAATTCACAGAACTTCCTGATGGGCAGTTCGTCGACGTATCGGCCATCCCTTTGGATGGTGCGGATTCTTCTGGGGCCCCGAATCTGCTGAAACACGCCCCTGATGGACTGGTTGTTTATGCCAGTGATTGTATTTCCTCTGAAAAGGGGAATGCTTTGGAAGTGCGTGGGGGCAAGATGTATGTCCCCGATATGTCCGCTACGGCTGATGGGCTCATTTCCAAAGATGACGGAAACAAGCTGAGGCTCGGTAGCGACAACGGGCTGTTTGTTTCCCAGACCGTGGTCTCTGTGGATACTGATAACCTGGTCACGGTCGGAAGTGATGGCGGGGCGAAGCTCACGCCTAACGACATGTTGTCCAATGGACACACCAATCTGTTGACCATCGACCCTGTCGACAGAAAAATCATTCTGACCAAGGAAAACATCCAGGACAATCTCCCTGTCATCTCTCAAGATGAGGGGAACCTGGTACATCCCGGCTCCGACAAGGGTGTGTACCTGTCCATGGATGACATCCTGAATCGGGGCGATGCTATCCTGTATGAAGACAAGGACGGGCGCATTTCCTCCGGGCTCTCGCTGGCGTATTCGCCTGACACCGGCAAGCTCGACATCCTGGGCCATGATGGTCAGACTGTGATTTCCACGGTGCGCGTCCCCGGAGCAAGTTCTTCGCTCAAGGGTGTTTACCTCGTGGATGGTATGCCCAGTGAGAGCGGTGAGGACATCGAGGGCGACTACCATTTTTCGCTCATGTTTGCCCAGGCCGATGGCGTCTGGGGCGACCCTGTCCCGGCCACGGTGCGGACGCATAAAAGCGCAGCCGTGTCGACCAGTATCGAGTCTGTGGCGGGCATGGGTGCTGTCCGGGTTCGCGGTATTTTCAACGGGCAGACGGCGGAGCAGTTTTTCATCGACGGCACCGCAGCGCTCCAGTTTGCTGACGGCACCCGTATCGTCGTGACGCCGGAGGCCACGCGGCTTGAAGTCATTTTCGAGCCTGGAGTTGGGCTCATTCCGGGAACCTATCTGGTCTTCGTATATGCACTGGCTGTCGGTACTGTGCAGGATGTCTATGTGGATGTGTCGGCTCTTGTCGACATCTACAGGGCCGGGTGTGGTATTGACATCAGCGCCAGCCGGGAAGTGTCTGTGAAGCTCCACCCCGAGGGGGCCATCAAGTGTGACCCTGTGGGCGGTATCGGCGTCTCTCCCGGTGCCGGTCTGGCTCTCAAGGACAATAATCTTGTCATCAATCTCGGCGCAGGGGAAAACAGTCCTATCGTGATTAACCCCGACGGTTCCATCGGGATTGACTGTTCCAAGCTGCTTTCCGCTGACAGTGATAATGTGCTTCGCCTCGGCTCGGACAAGAAGCTCAAGGTCGTTGTCGTGTCTGCGGATAAGGACAACCTTCTGGTGTCTGGCTCGGACAAGGGCGCCTATACGCCCATGGACCGTGGGGATATGCCGACTACGAGGTAGTGCGGCCACCTGAGTAACATTGATACGGCCTGGGCATAGGGTCCGGGCCTCAAACTATGGAGTGATTTATGGCTCGTAAAACTCCCGACGCTATCCAGCAGTATCGTGGTACGACTGCGCAGCACGCCGCGTACACCGGCAAAGTCGGCGAACTGACTGTCGATACCGATAAGAAGGTTGTGGTCGTCCACGACGGTTCCACTGCCGGTGGTATTCCTATGGCCCGCGAAGACCGCAAGGTCACTGGCGACACCCACCTGAAAGTGAACGGCTCCACCGAGGGCACTCTCGCTGGCGATGTGGCGCTCACTGTGGACATGACTTCCCTGGCTACCGATCTGGTGTCCACCGACGCCAACAACGGTCTGTCCGTCGGTTCCGACAGTAAGCTGTATGCCAAGGCTCCTGACGCCGACCTCATCATCCGCGCAGGCGACAAGATTCTGCACGACGCCGAGGGCAAGGTCGCTGCTGACCTCAGCCTGACCTACGACCAGCCCTCCGGTAAGCTGAAACTCATCGGCCATGACGGTTCCACCGAAGTCGCCAACGTGACCATCCCGTCCAGCACTTCCGTGCTCAAGGGTGTTGAACTGACGGATGGTAAGCCCGATGCTGGCGGTGAAGAGGTCGAAGGTGACTACCACCTGACCCTGGTTTTCCGTGACCAGAACGGCGCCTGGTCTGATGCCGTGGGTGTCCAGGTGACGACCACCAAGGGTTCCGCCGGTAGCGCCGAATACTCCACTGAGCTGGCCGCAGGCGGCACCTCGGTCGCTGCTGTGCGTGCTGTGTTCAACGGCGACGACAAGACCGTGGAAGGTGGTTCCAGCCCGGCCACGGTGACATTCGATGACACGTCGTCCGCTTCTGTCCCGTTCGCTGTCAGCGGTACCACGGTCAGCGGCACTGTCAGCTTCACGCCCCAGGTGGGCCTGAAATCCGGTGTGTACCTGCACTTCATCTGGGCCCTGTCCGATGGTTCCGTGGCCGACACCTATGTGGATGTGACCGACCTCGTGGACGTGTATACCGCCGGTCAGGGTATCACCATCGCCGGTCATACCATCTCTGCCAAGCTGGGCACCGGTATCAAGTTCGACGAAAGCGGCAACATCGTGGTGGATTTCACCAACACGATTTCTTCCGACGCTGACAACGCTATCAAGGCCGGTGTCGACGGCAAGCTGTCCGTGAAGGTCGTGTCTGCCGATGCCGGTAACGTCATCAAGACCGGTACTGACAAGGGTGCGCTGCTGACTGAAAATGACCTCAAGACCCCGGTCGAGAATATCGTCAACGGTATGGTAGACAACCCGGACGGTTCTCTGGGCTGCTACATGATTTCCGAGACCGCCGGTAATCAGATTCAGTGCGACAATGGCAAGCTGATGGTCTATTCCGACTACGGCACCATGGACGCCTAAGCGTTTCGCCATGGGTGCAGCCGAGGAAAGCCCCCGGCTGCACCCTCTTGTTCGAGAGGGTAGTTTTCTATACGTCCCCTCCTAACGCAGTATGTAAAGAGGTAGGTATACACATATGGCGAGAAACAACTCCAGTCCTATCCAGCAGTTCAGGGGGACGACTGCCCAGCACAAAACATACAAGGGCCTCCCCGGTGAGCTCACCGTCGACACCGACAAGCATGTTGTAGTCGTCCATGACGGTTCGACTGCTGGCGGACACCCCACGGTTCCTGCTAAGTTTCTGCTCAAGAGCACGGGGGGTATCCTCACGTTCAATGACGGAGCAGAGGCTCCTTTGCAGGGCGATTCCATCGCAGTGGAAATCGACCTTACGGCTCTTGAAGATGCCCTCGGTGGGTCGCTGACTGCTGGGGAAGGTATCACCATTACCGAAGAGGGCGTGATTCAGGTTGACCAGGAGTGGCTGGCTGCACAGATGCCTTCCGCTTTTGTCGTCCTCCCGCTGTATTTTGCCTTCCCTGACGAAGTCATCCACACAGTCCTTGCGAGTGACTGGAACAATGCCACTCTCAGCTATATCGAAGCGGATGGTGCGGGTACCGGGGGTTTGCAGGTGCTGTTGAGCTCGGAATCCGGGACCAACCCCATCACGCTGAATGACTCTCCGCAGGCACTTGGCGCACTCAAAGGCAAGGCTGTGAAACTGGCTGTCACCGGTATGACGACTCAGTCCTATGTGTCGGCCCTCGTTCGTTTTACTGCGTAAATCAGCGGATTTCCCGCTGATTACATAAGCCTGCCTGGGCATTGCTCCCAGGCCATCGCCACATTTTACAAGGAGTTTTCTCATGGAAGGTCTCCAGCCTACTATCGACATCGGTGGCAACAACGGCATGGGCAACTGGGGCGGTGCCCTCATCGGTGGCGCCATCGGTGGTGCCGTGGGTTCCGCCTGGGGTCGTGGCGGCAATTGGAACAACGGCAACTGTTGCGGCGGCACGGCTGCTAGAAGACGCTATGAAAGAGGCTATGCCCTGGGCCATGGCTCTGGCTATGCAGAAGAGGCTCCCTAGCCTTGTGCAGTTGGAACGGCTTGCTACTCAGCTCATTGCCATTGTGGCTGCGAGCCAGGTTGACAGCCCCCCGGCTGCCGACGTTAAATAGGCGCAGATGCGCTGTTCTCGATGCAACAATCGAATACCGAAAGGGGAGGCGTATGCCTCCCCTTTTTATCTTGGAGACTCAGCACCATGAATGAACCTTTGAAGAATCAGGTACGTTGGCCGTCTCTGGCTCGCGACCTTGCTATTTTGCAGGTTCCCGACAGTCCTACGGACATCAAGTCCATCATGTCTGAATATGGTCTCACGAAGCAGGAACTTATGGACATCCTGCATAATCCCTATTTCCAGCAGCTTTTTCAGGGGAGTCTGGAAGAGGTCAAAAATCAGGGCAGCAAAGCCGGGGCGAGATACAGGGCCCTGACGCTTTCTCAAGCGCTTTGGGAAAAGTTGTTCCGGGATGCCTATAGCGGAGACATGGACTCCCGTGATGCGCTGAAACTGCTCGATATGCTGGTCAAGGTGGCGGGTCTCGCGGATGCCAAAGAGACCACGCAGGTGAATACCCAGGTCAATGTCGCTGTGCCTCTTCCGCTACCGAAGGGTGTAGCCAAAGTAGCCCATGCATTACCTACGGAGTAGACCATGTTCAACTATGTGCCTTCGCCTACCGGTATGCTCCTGCATAACTGCGACAAGTATCTCAAGATGATTATTGGTCCTTACGGGTCGGGGAAATCTTGTGCCTGTGTTGCAGATGTGCTGACGTGTGCGTGTGCCCAGAATCCTGCCCCGGATGGTGTGCGGTACGTCCGTGTCGGGGTCGTCCGTTCATCGTATCCCGAACTCATCGCCACCACGCGCAAGTCGCTGCTTGAACTACTGCCTGCCGAATACGGTACCATCGCCAGCTCAGGTTCTCCTGTGCGTGGGTTCTACTTCATTCCGCTGCCTGACGGCACCAAGGTCTCTCTCGAACTGGAGTTGTGGGCCCTCAAGACGGCTGATGATGCTCCCAAGCTGCGGTCTGCCAACTGGACGTTTGCCTGGCTCAATGAAGCCACGGGTTGCTCGCCGGAGGTGTACAACGCTGTCACGGGACGTATCGGGCGTTATCCGTCCCAGGACCTCGGTGGTATCTCGTGGGGTGGTACCATCATGGACTTCAACCAGCCCGAACCCGGCTCCTGGCTCGATGAGTACATCCGCAACCCGCAACCCAACTGGGCAGTGTTCAGGCAGCCCCCCGCTGCCTTCAAGCACGTCGATGAAGTCACGGGTGCTGTGACCTACGAGGTGAACCCGGACGCCGAGAATCTGCGCAATCTGGGTGCCAGAGAAGAAGGGGACCCGGACGATTTCACGCCTGAACAGCAAGGTATGCGGTACTACCGTAACCAGATAGATGCCTTGCTCAAGACCGGGCGCACGGACATCATCGACAACCAGTATTGCATGATGGATGTGCCTATCGTTGATGGCAAGCCGGTCTACTCGAATTTCAACATCAACATCCATGTGGCGGCTGAAGCGCTAGAACCGCGTCCTTTCCAGCCCATCATCATCGGTGTCGACCAGTCTGGTATCCATCCTGCTGCGGTCATCTTGCAAAACATCAACGGGACCTGGTGTGTGCTCGATGAATTGTATGCTGATAACGAGGGGTTCGAGAATTTCCTGCACGGTATGCTGATACCGCTGCTGCGTGGAAGATACAGCACGAATCCTCTGGTCGCTGCCATCGACCCGAGTAATACCAGGGATTCCTGGCAGGCTGTCACGCCCAAGCAGCGTTTTGCTGATGCCGGTATCAAGGCTGTGACGGAGTTGACGAACAATCCCAAGGTACGCATCCAGACTGTTGAGCATATGCTCAATCAGCGCGCTGGTGGGTTGCTCATTGACCCAGCTTGTCGGATGCTTATTCGCGGTTTCTCGCATGAGTACAGGTACCGCAAGTTACGCGCTTCTGGGACGATGGGCTCTGTGTACACGCCGAGCCCGGAAAAGAACGATGCGAGTCATGTGCATGATGCGCTCCAGTACGCCGCCCTTCTCATCCAGCGCGGTGACAACAGGGACAAAGACACGACGATGCAGAACGTCAGGGACGAACTCATACGCAGGCGCAGTTCTTTGTCTAGCGTCGTGTAAGATTGACGCCCAGGTGTGTGATTTGATAGGGAGAAAGTTATGAGCGACGCTATCAACTGGATGCTGGAAATCGAGGACGTGAAGGAGAAATCCCACGACCCGCTGGCCGATGCCGTCATGGACAGGTTCAATGGCGCTGTGTCGTGGCAGTCTACTGAGCTTGTGAATGGCAAGCCTCTTCGCACCGTACTTGAGAACTGCTGGAACCAGCAGAATGGTATCATGTCGTGTGATACGAAGGAACGAGCGGAAGCTCTTGGTGTCGATGCCTACATCAACCTGACCGCTTTGAAAGCCGACATCGCCAATTCCTATCTCAATGACGCCATGACCAGTTCCGGGGATGCTTCGCTTCCCTGGACCGTGATACCTACGCCGCGTCCTGATATTTCTCCTGTGGCGCAGGATGAAATTTTCAACGAGATAAAAGCACAGCTCCAGAGTGGTAGTTTCGAAGATGCTTCTCAGCTCATCGAGGCTATCCGGCAGCAGAAGCGTGAGATGCATTTCAAAGAAACGGAAAAGGCAAAGAAATCTGCCGACGCCATGATGCTTCTGCTGGCCGACCAGTGTGCTGAAGGCGGATTCAATCGAGCTCTCACCGACTTCCTGCAATGGTTCCCCATCTATCCTTTTGCGGTTTTCGCTGGCCCCTATATCACGCGGGCCCCGCGTCTCGTATGGGGCAAGAATAAGCCGCGTATTGATACGGAAGTCTTTCCGACATTCCGCGCCATAAGTCCCTTCGACTTTGCCTACAGTCCTGACAGTCCTGATACGCAGCGTGGGACATGTATTTTTACTCGTACCCGTTGGACACGGCGCGAGTTGTTGAATGCCTCCAAGCTCGACGGTTACATCGCGGCTAACATCAAGGACATTTTGAAGCAGGCTGACGACCCCAATGTAGACTTCAACCTGAGCTGGTTGTCTCGGGCCCCGGATGAAGGACAGCGCAATATGGCGTTGTGGTCTTCTAACGTGAGCCCTATCGAGGTCCTGACCCACTACGGGCTCATGTCTGGCAGGGAACTGCAAAAATATGACATCCAGGGCCTCGATGATGGCGACTTCTACAACTGCCAGATTTCGTTGGTCCAGGGGCGCGTCATCGAGGTGAGGGTCTTCTCCGACCCCAAGATACAGACGCGCCCGGTCTATACCGCGAGTTTTTATCGTACTGGCGGAGACCGTATTGCCGGTGATGGTATCGCCCAGCGTTTGCGCGACATCGAACGTGCTTACATGGCGAGCCTTATGTACCTTATGCGCAATGCGGCCAATGCTTCGGCGCCTATCTGTGAAGCAGACTACAGGCGCATCGCGTCGTATATCGGCAAGGGTGAGCTCGGGCAGATAGTGCCCGGGAGTCTTTACTTGTCCGACTCTGACCTGGGCAACAACAACATGCCCGCGTTCCGCTTTACGAATATCCCTTCCAATATCCCGGCGTATGCACAGCTCATGGAAATGTTCATGCAGCTCGCAGACCGTGTGACCAACATCCCTGCGGCACTCCATGGTGAGGCGGTGGGTTCGGGGGCCATGCGCACGTTCCGTGGCATGTCCATGCTGCAAGGCAATGCCACTAAGGCCCTCCATGCGGCAGCAGACAACATCGCCTACGGTGTCTTCAAGCCGCTTGGGGAATTGCTGTATAATACCAACATGTTGTTTGCCAAAGACATGGAGGTCAAAGGCGACAGCCATATCATCACGAAGGGAGCTGAAGGGCTGCTCAAGAAGGAGATGGAAAAGCAGTCGGCCATGGAGATTCTTCAGACTGTCGGTGCCGCAGCCGGTGCGCTTGGTCAGGCGGTCAATCTGGCCCCTGTAATCTCCTGGAGCCTCAAGACCCTGCTTGGTACTATGGGTGTTCCCGACAATGTTCTGGGCCAGATGGAGCAGATGTCACCGATGGGGGTCATGCCGGGAGCTGGGTCTGCTCCCAATCCGGCGCCGCCTTCGCCCACTGGTGCTGGTGTTACGGCTGACATCACAGGAGGTGAAGCCTGATGGAATTGCTGAACACGCCCTCCCCCAAGAAAGGGACCTGGGCATACAAGTTTGTGGCGTGGTTTTGTAACAACGTGAATTTTTGTCACGGGTATCTGTACGACACGGATATTGAAAAACCTGACAATAAGATTTACAACGCTGTTTATAAGATATGGTTGTTCCCGTTCAAACAGAACGACTGTATCTGCTGCAATACTGTTCGAGGGCTCGTATATGGAGCCGTTCTCGGCTACCTGATAGGGAGTTTCTGATGGCTATCGTACCGCTTTGGACACCCGAAAATACGACCGTTCTGTCTTCGGTTTTTACCGTACACCCCGGAAAAGTTGTCGTCCTGTGGGCGGTTGGTTTCAACAAGTACAAATTCCGTGTCGAGAATGAAGTGGCCACGCCCATGCAAGCCTGTCTGCATCGGCTCATCCATGATTTTTCCGGCTCCCGCCTGCCTTCGACGAAGGATACAGCGCAGGATTGTTGCGGTTGGATTGTTGATGTCAACCATGTATCGAGTGAACTCATGGCGGACATTGCCGTCAGCACGATGAACTGCCTGTGGAGCCTGTCGCTTTGCAACAGTGTCATGGCTGTTGGGATTCCCGGTTCCTACCAGCTTGAACTCAACGATGCCACTATGGTCGGCACTGCTAATGTCTATGCTGACTTGTATGACATTGGACAAGTGCACGCACCGGAAATTTTTGTAGGAGGCTAGTATGGCTCCCAATTGTGGTCCTATCGAGTTTATGCAGGGTGGAACCCTCATGGATGTTACCATCACCGGTTCCACCATCCAGAACAGTGAAATCAGCGGTTCGACTCTCAGTGGTTGTACGCTGACGAACCTGGTAGCCGTTGACGACGCCAGTCTGCGCACCATTATCAATGCCATGACCAAACTGTCTGATGCCGAATTGCGTCCTCTGGCGGATGCTCTGCATCGTGTCGCCACCATCGAAGCGGCTGAACAGCCTGCCGGGCAGGATGGTGCCGTCCTCGGCACAACGGTCATCGGCGACCGTGCCACTCTGCTGGGTAAACCGTCTTCCTGGGTGAAGCTCGGGGGCAAATCGCTTCCTGCCTACGACGCTTAAAGGGGGTGCGTTATGGCGACTGTGTTTTCTTTCCCGGAAACTCCTTTTGAAAGTATATGGGATAAGGCACGGAAGAAAGCCCAAAATCCGGGTATGCTGGTTAAGGACAATCCGTTTTTGGCGGAATCTGCTGACATACCGGAGTCGGGGTATGTGCGGCGCAACATGCAACGTTTGCGTGATGACCAGCACATGCGCGAATGTCCTTACAATGGCCATGTGTACGCTGGTATCATGGATAATATGCGTTATGGAGGTAAATGATGGGATGTTCTCGTTGTGGGGGCAATTCCGGGCGCAAGCCTGCTGTTCCCCCGTCCAACATCGGTGGCAATGGTCGTCCGGGTACTGTCGTGAACCCGCAGCGGCGCCCGGCGGAAGACAACAAGTCTGTGCGTGATACTATCAGTGGGCTGCGGTATGTCCCGTCTTCTGGCAGTTAAGGGCGACAAGACCGCAGGCGACAATCTTTTGGCGACGCTCGCGTCGAATCAGGGGGCCTTGTTGTCCTTGATTGGGTTGTTCGAGTCGGCGGCGAAAAAAGAAGCCCAGGAATGTGACGCTTTGGCGCGGGCAGCTTTGCTCGACGGACAAAAGCAAGGTTCCGGGTGTATGGCGCTGGGGCGTGTACTGATGCTCCAGGATGTCGTATCTACCTTGAAACAGTACATCAAGTAGGAGAAAGCACTATGTCCACTAACCCTATGGCATCCGGCGACGGCAACACTTCCGTCTCTCCCGCCTTTGCCCGTACTCCGGGTATGGCACAGGTTTTTCGTGACCAATATGCCCGGACAGAAGCGGCTACGGAGCAGCAGCCTGTGCAGCAGCCTGTGCAGCAGCCTGTGCAGCAGCCTGTGCAGCAGCCGTCTATTGCCCCGTACATGTACATGGCGCAGCAACAACAGATGCAGCAGCTCGCGCAGGAACGTGATGTTCTCGCTAACCAGTTGGCCGAGGCGCAGAAGCGTAACGCCGAGTTTGAAGCCGCCAACAAGCAGCAGGCCATGCTGGCCAGTCTCGACGGTGCCGATGAGTTGACTGCGCTGGAGACGGTTGACCCTGCCGACGCCCGTCGTATTGCCGTTATGACGGCGCGTATGCTGCAACAGCCTCTCGAGGGCGTGGTGGCTGAGGTGAAGGCCCAGCGCGAGACTATCGAACGTAATCGGGCTGAGGCGCTCAACGCTACACAGCAGGCGCAGATAACCCGTTATGCTAGTGAAATCCTGCAAGTGCATCCTGATTTCTACAATCTGTTCAATGACCCGGATTTCCTGCGTTACCTCCAGGAACCCGACGGTCTGAGCAGCCGGAGTCGTGACCAGGCTGCCACGCAGGAGTTCTATGCTGGCAATACGCGGTACGTCATCGACATTGTGGACAAGTTCAAACAGAACCGTCCTGATAATGGCAAAGTCACCACTGTGCCGCCTGTGCAGGTGGCGGGTGGGACCGGTACTCCGGCAACTTCTTCTGTCAATAAACCCACTTTTACCTTGGCTGAACTCAACAGCCTATACCAAATGCGGCGGATTTCCCCGGATGAATACCGCGTGCGGTTGAAAGAACTGCGAGCCGCCGGATAACCTTTAAGGAGCTTTTCCATGCCTATTTTCCCCAGTGCGAGTGGATACACCGGCATCGAGGCCACCCCTCTCGCCCGTGTCGGCTACAGCGATTTCATCCTGTCTCGTGTGTATGAAAACGACTGGCTGCCGCGTATCACGGCGTCTGAACTTCTGGAACCTGTGACCAAATGTAACCAGACCATCCAGCTCATGTATGCCCCTGAAGTGGGCCCGCTGCGTTCGTACCAGAAGAACCAGCAGCTCGTGCCCAACACTGTCAGCACTCAGGCTCGTTGTCTGAGCATCTGCTACATGGGATATCAGGACATCAAGTTCGACTCCACCGACATCAAGATGGCCTGCGAGCGCTGGCCCAGCTACGAAGAAAAGTTGCTGGAATCCATGTACCAGTCGTATGTGAGCACCATGCGTACTTTCGTCCTGGGTCGCATGATGGCTGAAGTGTCCCCGCGCACGAGTCTCGACCTCGCCGGTATGAATCAGGATGTGAATCTGGGCAAGCCCGGTCAGCCCGTGCATGTGACGCCGCAGAATCTTCCCAAGGTCCTGGCTGACCTCCAGCGTGTCCTCATCGAGTCCAAACGCTGGGTGGAAGGCGAGATGTTCATCATCGTGCCGCCTCAGCTCCGCACCTATCTCGCCATGTCCAACTACAGCAATAGTCTGTACAGTTGCAACTGCGGCGGTATCGTGTCCGGCATGTGGGACCATCCGCTCATGGGCTTCACGGTCATCGAATCCATCCACGTCCCCGTGGTGCGTGACAAGTCCGGCAACCTCTGCTTCTTTATTCTTGCGGGGCACAAGGAAGCCACGGCGTATGCTTCCAATATCCTGGAAGCGCGGCTGAATACCAGCGACCCCAACAGCTTCGGTGTCCGTTACCAGTATCTCGTGGCCTGGGGCGCCGAAGTCATCTACCCTGACGCCCTCGCGATGGGCTACTGGACTTTCGACCCTATCAACTAGGAGACCCAGACAATGGCTAACATCAATATGTTCCGAGGCGGTACGCCTGATTTCAAGGGCTGGTTCTGTCGTGGTGACTGGCCTGAGTTCAAACCGCCTTTCAGTGCCCCCCATGCGGCTTTCACGCCCCCGTATGACTCTCATGCCGACGCTGCTTACGGGCAGGGTTATCTCAACCTTCATTTCCCCCTGGTGCCCAATCTGGCGGATACCTACGGCCACAACTGGATGCGTACCGCGCTGAAGAAAGTTTCTGCCGTCGGCGACACCATCATGCTCAACTGGGTCCCGTTGCGGTCCTGGGTCGAAGCCATCCACTTTGAAGTGACCACCACCGACAAGAACCTCGAGGGTGTGTACATCAAGCCGTGCGCCATGCGTGTCTCGTGGGACTTCGCCACCGATGATTGGAAGTATGAAGAAAACGCCGACTTCGATACGGCCCTGACCAACAACGGCATCACGCAGTTCCCTCTGGGTACCCCCAAGGACGGTGACAAGCTGTGGGGTCTGGCACGTCTGGGTATGCCCGAAGTGGCGTCTGTCTCCACGTCCACCGTGAAGGGCGGTCCCGGTAATGTGACCGGGGTGGACACCAAGACTGACTCGAAGGCCCTCGGTGCCGTGCCTTGTACCTTCGGGCATAATCTGGTGAAATACGACAACCAGGGCAACGCCACCGGCGGTCTGGACGAATACTACGGCGCCGTGCTGCTGGGCTACAAGTTCGTGGCCGGTGATGCCGAGCGTCTCAAGCTCGTGTGGAAGTCCGACATCGCCGTGTACATGTCGGCGAAGCTGTTTGCCTTTGAAGGCTCCACGCAGGTCGGCTAAGGAGGTGCGTCATGGCCAATGTCGCCAACACCAAGGCCACCGGGCCCGCGTCCAAGGATACGGTTTCCGGCGGCAAGACCTTCACGCCCCGTTTCAAGGCGCAGACTGGTCCCACCAAGGAAATGTCCAACGATTCCGAGGACGCCCGCCGTACCATCATGGGGATGCGTATCGCCAGCACTGATTTCGGCAACGACCCCGGTGCGGCTTTCCTGAAGAAACCGTCTGCGTAGACCAAACTCTACCCTCCATCCCTATACAGGAGAACAGCACTATGTATCAGTCTTCCGCTCCGCTCTCTGCCGTCTCCCAGCAAGACCTGCGCGGCATACTCAACGAACGCGATAGCGATGCGCGTCAGCAGGCCCTGCACGCTGCCGGTGCGAAGAACGCGGTTCCTCCGTTGCCGCGTTCTTCGCACCTCCGCAGCAAGAAAAACGGTATCGTTTTTCCCTGGGACCCCATGCTTGCCGAACAGCGCGACATCATGGAATGTTGTGACAGCACAGGCAACACCGACCCTGCGGCATGGCGTTCCACTGTGAACGAAGCCGAGTACACGCCTGCCGAGCGTGATGCCTTGCTGGCCGAGGCGCAGGCTACGGTCATCAAGCAGGCCAATACGTTCTCCGGCAAGCATGAACCTACGATGGAAGATGTGCGGCAGAAGGGTGTCGAAGAAGCCACCCGGCTCCCCTATGCGGCCCAGCCGCTCGATGCCTATTACCATGGTATCGAGGATGACCTTGCGGCTCTCGTGCGTTCCACGGAGTAATTTTGATGAAGGTCTCCAACGTCATCCGGGAAGTGTCCCTGGACCTCAATGACCAGGAACCGGGGTATGAATATACGCACTGGACTTATGAGCAGTTGAAAGCCTATCTGGCGGAAGCCCTGCTCATGGTCAGCGAGCGGTTCTCCGACAAGTTCGTGCAGCATAAAGTCGTGAAACTTTCCCCCGGAGAAGTGTGGCAGAAGGCGTGCGACTGCGAGCGTATCGAACGCGTCCTCGGGGAAGTCACCGAGGATGGGGAACACATCATCCGCAGACTGTCCCGTGTGACGGATGATGAGGCCAACACCTGGAGCGGACCTGCGTCGCAGTGTCATATGGGCGGGGACCTCACCGGATACTCCATCAGCAGCACGGTGGACACGTTGTTCAGAGTGTATCCTGGGGTATCCCGTACCGACCGCAAGGAGCATTACGTCCTTGTGGAGTGTTACGTCGAGCCTGACGGATATGACGATGATACGAATATCCCCGCGACGCTCGTGTCCATGGTCAAACAGTGGATGCTGTACAGGGCCCTGAGCATGGACAGCGAAAACAATCCTGCCATCACGCAGCTTGCCGCTTCGCACCGGGACACCTATTTCAAGCTGGTCGAGGCTGAGATGGCGCGTAAACTGCTGGAGGAAAATGCCGATGGTCGTGTACGAACCGTTTCCAACAACGCCGCTAAGTGAGTTCCATGCCGAACTGCGGTTTGAATGGAAAGACCTTCCGGCGGAACTGTTCGACTATTACCTGCTTCGTACAGCCATCGAGATGTGCCGCAAAGCCCCTCTCGTGACGCGAACAGTGCGAATCAAATTGCAGCCCGGGGTAACTCGGTATGCAGTGAAATCGCCTGACGGGATGGAAATGACGGCCCTGACGGGCGTTTCGCATCATCCAACAGGCAGCGACAGTTGTCTCCATGATGTACGCAGAACGCTCGTAGCCGGAGAGGACTGGCCCCGTCTGCGTCGGGACAAGGTTTGGTACGACCCAGATGAACAGGTTCTCCACGCGTGCATGTGTGACTGTGGTGGGGAACTCCGCGTGTCTATGGGTGTAGTACCAGGACGTAACAGTTGCTCCCTTCCGAGTCAGTTCGAGCATGAACTTTTCCCCGCCCTCATCATGGGGACGCGTGCTTCCATCATGCTCATCACAGGGCGTCCGTGGACCAATCTCAGGGTCGGCAGCGAATTGTACGCCGAGTTCCGGCGTATGCTGGGCAAGCTGGCACAGGATGCCGCCTTGTGTGGACAACGCGGAATCGTCAAGATAGGGTTCGGCAGAGCGCTCTAAGCAAAAGCCGGAAACAGAAAGGCCCCCCATCCCTGCCCGGGATGGGGGGCCTTTCCGCAAACACATACACGCCTAGGGGAGAGGCGGATTGAGAGATAGGTGACGTGGTGAGACCGGAGTCTCACCACGTCGGCGGAGAACAGCACCATGTTCATCAGCCCGTCCGGCATCTCTGTCGTCGAAGCCCATTTAACCGTAGCATACCCATAAAGTCAAGTGCCCTTTTCTTTTAAGTACGGATGCGGTATCACTTTCAACAGAGGTGACACTGATGAAAGATAAATGTTCCCCCCGCACGGCATTCGATTGCGATGGAAGTATCCTTCAGGAATCGAAGGCCCCGTCTCGTTGCCCCGATTTTTCGTTGTGTCTCCCCTGGGGAGGACGTTTGTGGCAAGAGAACGGTTGCCTGAAGATGCAGCCCGGAACGCCGCCGCCTGATGGTGTTTACGACCGCATCATCATAGCCGACGGATGTATCGTTGGTCTGGAGAAAGCCGACGTGGCGCTGTATGTGCCGCCGTCCTGTACGGAAGTTCCTGCCGATTGTGCATCGTCCGGTGAAGATGTTTCCATATGTGACGCTTCTACGCTGGCTGGTAATCTCTACACCTGCGATGCTTCTGGGCGTCCGTTGGTGCGGTGCACCATCAAGGGTGAGGACGGCATCGTCGTCAGCGGCAGCGGCACCACTTCTGACCCATACCGTATCAAGGCCAACATCTCTGCGGAGACGTTGCGCATCGTAGCTGGTAACAATGGCGTTACCGTTTCCGGCGCCGGGACTGCTGACGATGCTCTGGTCATTGCGCATAAGACCGGTGGTCTCAACACCACCGTGAACGGTATGCGCTTCGACCAGTACGGCCATCTGGTGGAGTACACGGAACCCACGACTTCCAGCGGTGTGAACGGTATCGTGCCCGGCGACGGTATCGACGTGCAGATGGACAACAAAGTCGGTATCGCCACGCTTTCCCTGAGCAAACCGGCGAATGTGCTCAACGGTATCTATCAGTGCGGCGGGTATGACGTTCATCTCGACCTCAAGAACCGTATCTTCAATCTCACGCAGCGTATCGATATTCCGGCCCAGACGTATGCTTTCGGTCCTTACGATGTGGAGCTGAACAAGCTGGGTTCTGTCGTGGCCATTGCAGATACGCAGCACCCGGACGCCATCCATACGTTGCTGCCTGTCGTCGCAGGTGACATCGTGCGGCAGGTCATCGGTTTTACGCTGCGCACGAATGTCCCTATCGTCATCGACATCGTGACCGTCGCTACCCGGGCATGGCTCTCCCAGCTCCATGTGCGGCTCGACGGCACGCCGCAGTCCAATATCCTGCGTTGCAGCACGACAGCCACGGCCAAGACGGTGGTGAGCAGCAGCGGCAGTTCCGGTAATGAGCATTCGCACAAGGCGGAGACCACGCTGGACTTTTCCACCACGGTCCTCGCCCGTGTGCAGCCTGCCGGTGTGTGGGTCGCAGGGGAGCATGAACTCATTCTGCATTCTGATTCCGGTTTCCCCTCCGGGTATCCGGTGAGTCTTTCCATCCGTCCCGCCGGTGGGGTTGATTCTGTGAACAAGTACAAAGCTGAAGAACTTTGGGATTGATTGACATATGAACATCACACTCTCCAGCTTCGGCGGCATCATCCCGCGTATATCCGAACATTCCCTGGCCGCTACCCAAGCGACCATGGCCCATGATGTCATGTTGCGTAACGGGAGACTGGAAGCCTGGAGAGACAAGCTCCCCCTGTATGATGCGGTCAAAGGGGCTCGGTCGTTCCACATGCACGGCTGCTGCATGGTGTCGTGGGTTGACAAGGTCATCGCCGCCGACCTTAATCCCGACCATCGGTCGTTCTACATCACGGGGCGTGACGGACGGGGGCTCGAAGTCGTGGAACTCACCGCCCTTCGTTCCTGTCGGCCTGTGTATTACTACGCCGGTGTACCGGCGCCGGTGTATCCGCCTGTGGCATCAGCCTCTGAGCAGTGCAGTCGTGAAGCTGATGCCCGAGCCTATGTCTACACCTATGTCAATTCCAGAATGGAAGAGAGTGCGCCGTCCCCGGCCAGCAACATCGTGCGGGTGGAAGACGGTAGTTCTGTGACGGTCTCCGGGATAGTGAACCCGCCCGCAGGTTACGGTATCGACCGGGTGCATATTTACAGGGCCTCTACCGGGTTCCGTCCGGCGGACGGCAAGGTGCAGAAGAAGCTGACGGCCTTTCTGTTCGTCGCGTCCATCCCTGCCGGGCAGGCCACTTTCACTGATACGGTAGAGGCCGCATATCTGGGTTCCGCGCTGGAGACACAGGATGACCGTATGCCGCCTGACAGGATGCAGGGCGTGGTCTCCATCCGTGACAGCATCCGGCTTGTCGGGTGGCGGAACAACAGGGTCTTCTTCTCCGAAGTCTTCCAGCCGTACAACTGGCCCGCGAAGTATGACATGACCCTGGACCATAATATCGTCAGCATGGGAGAGCAGGATTTCAAACTCTACGTCACTACCGACGGGTCTCCGTATATCATCGATGTGTCGAGCTGCGACGACACCAAATGCACCCCGGTCGTCAGCATCGACACACCACTGCCGAACATTGGCTGCCGTTATGCCAATGCTTCCGTGATGACACGACACGGGTTTATCTATGCTTCCACCATGGGGCTCGTGCTGCTTACCGGCAATGGCGGGTGGCATGTCATCACGAAGAAATGGTTCGGCGAACGTGACTGGCAGAGGCTCAAGCCCGACACCATCCGCATGGCGTATTGGGAGGGGTTTCTCTTTTTCGCTACGGATATGGCGACTTTCATGCTGGACATCGACAGCGACCCCTTCGGCGACATGCAGGGTGCGGAACTTGTCACGTTGTCCGACAAGCCTGTGGCGTGTACTACGTCGAACACAGGCAAGCTCCTGCTGCTGGAAGATGACAAGGTATGGGGCTGGGACAGTGCCGCGTGGTACAGGCCGTACACATGGCGCAGCAGGCCGCTTACGTCCGGTGGCGATGCCGTGGGTCAGAACAGCCTCAGCAACGCTGGACCAGCCCGTGGCGTTGCCTGGGCCCCCGTATCATGCAAGGTGGGTGGCGGTCCTGTGGTTGTGACCATCAAGAACCCCCACGATGGCGCCATGCTGGACAGGATGGTCAGGGAAGAAAAGCCTGTGCGTATCCGGCGCAGCGGGCGGCATCTTTGGTACACTGTGACGTTACACGGAGTGGAGCCCGTACACTTCATCGACATCGGCACAGCACATTTCACCGTCAACGACGGGCGATAACAGGAGAACGACACCATGGACTACCGCATCGACATCCTGGAACCGGACAGCGACATCAACGTTGCCCTGGATGACTTGACGCGAGAATTCGCGCCCCTCTATACGGCGTCCTGGGTGAACGAGAAGCAACGCATTTACGGCAAGCCGTTCGACATGAACGTGCAGACGTTCGCCCAGCTCTGGTTCACCAAGGCGTTGAAGATTTTCATGGCCTGGGATGAGAACGGAAAGCCCGTCGGGTACCTCATCGGCATCCCGTTCCGTCCGCTTGCGTACAACTCGCATGTGTTCCAAATCGAAGACTGGTACGCGGGCGGAGACCGGCTGTGCGAGGCGGAACTGTTCCGTTATATGGAAACCGCCGTGCGCTTCATGGGATGCGATGAGGTCTGGATTTCCCTTGGTGAACAGGAACAGGCTCCCAACCTGAGCATCCGTTGGCGGGAGGCATCCCGTACCACACAGATTCGTTACACCAACAGCTAAGAGGAACGTGTCATGGTCGAGGCCGGATACACACAATGCAATCCGCAACGTGGCGTAAACGATTCTGAACGCAGCCTTTTTGGCGAGATACTGTCCGCTGCCGCGCTGGCTGCCGCGACCATCAGTGCCTACAAGGCATACGACATCGCCGTCAAAGAATGGGAGATGGCGAAGAAATACTGGCGGATAGCCCAGAACTGGATGGACTATTACCAGAACGCCTACGCTCCTGTCGAAGACCAGGAAATCGAAGAGTCTCTGCGGCTCGAAGTGGCCAAGCCTCTGTACGACATAGCGCGTGGCCGGGCACGGACAAGCGCATGGATAGAGTTCCAGGGTAAACTCCGCAAACCCATGCGGTGCATGAGCCGTTACTGCACGGGTTTGCGGAGCGACATACTCACACAGGTGATGATGGCACAGGCTGATGCCGTGGCTATGGCGGACGGCCTGGGCTACCGCAACGAGCGTGCCTATGTCGAGACGCGTAACGATGTGAGATTCGAGAAGATGCTGAACACAGCGAAACGCGGACGTGACATCATCACTGACGTGGTGTCGCTCGGTGCGGCATCTGCGGGCATCTACGGGGACCTGCTCGACCAGACATGGCAGGGCCTTGTCGGAGCAGGCAAGTACCTGGGATACGAACTCAACCGCAATCCGACGCATTACCCGACGACATACCTGGCTGGTAATGTGACTGCACAGCAACCTCAGCGCGAAGCGCCCAAAGGAGGGTAACAGATTATGGCGCAGTGTACATGTGCCAACCCCCAGGCTGTCGCCAACGCCATCAACCAGGCATCGAGCAAGGTGTCGAAGAGTATCGACAAGGCCGGAGAACGTATCGACAAGACATTGCATGGTGCCGGGCATGGCGGCAAGCAGGGTGTCATGGACGCGTTGCGGTTTTGTCATTGGGCCGCACCGGAATACGGTCCTGTTGGTGAAAACGCCTGGTCCAATTTCTTCAAGGCGGCACAGATAGCCATCGCTACGTTGAACGCCACCATCCAGGGACAGATTGCCGACAAGCAGCAGGACCTTGCTGAAGGCTATTATCAGCAGGCAAAATATAAGTGGGACAGGTTTGACAAGAGGTACCGCCCGCTTGAAGAGAAGCTGCTGCATGAAGTATCCACGGTGCCCATCAAGGAGATGAATTGTGCTGATGACAGGGCCAGGGCGGAAGTCGCCGTGAACAGCGCCTATGACATCATCGGCGAAGTCCTTTCCCGGAAGGCCAAGGCAGAACATCTGTGCATAGACCCTTCGTTGCTGTCGCGCATAGCGTTCGGGCGCAGTCTCATGCTGGCGGATACCGAAAACTACAACCTGCGCGACGACACCTGGTTCATGGACTTCAAGAACGACCAGCGCTGGAACCGGCGTGGGAACGTCCTCAACCTCGGACGCAACCTCGGGTCGATGGCCATGAAATATGGGGATGTGGCACGTTCACTGATGAACGACGTATCAGGTATCGCCAACAAGGCATTCGGCAGTATCGGCATGGCATTGGGGTATTACGGCGCCCGTTTCGATACGGTGTACCCGACGACGTACCTGGGCACTAACGGTCAGAATGGCGGCATCGTCTCGCTCGCTGCCGGTGCCACAAATCCTGCCGCCGCCGGTGGCGGACTTGCTATATAGGAGCATGACATATGGACTTTGGTAATCTTTTTGCCGCCATCGGACGTGCCCTTCCCGGTTTCGTCGAAGGGGAACGGATGGCTGTGCAAGACAACTGGAACGACTTGAACCAGTACAACAAGGTGCAGGCAGGGCAACTCGAGAATGCCTTCACCGAACAGACGTTCAATCCCCGGATGCAAATCGTCTATGACGCTGCCCGTAATTCGGGGCTTGGCGTACTGAACAATCGCATGACCACGGCACAGAACTGGATGCTGCATCCGGCCCTCATGGCCCGCAACTACTACGCCAGTTTGTACGCGCCGCAAAACGCACAGCTCGAACAGCAGTTGCTCGCTAACATGTACCGGCAGATGCCGGGTATGCTGGCCGGTGCCGGGGCTGCTGGCGGCGGGTTGAATCCCATGGACATCGCACTGTACCGTGCCCTGCTCGGTAGCGGTATCGGCGGTGCAGCCCCTTTGCAGACTAATCCCTCTTCCATGTAAGGAGTTCCAGTATGCCTACTGTTGACCCTGCTATCGCTCGCGCCCTGGCGGAAGCCCGCGCACAGGCCATCTCCGAAGAACATCTCAACAACGTCATGGGGGCGCAGGAATGGTACCTTCCTGCTGACCATCCTGCTATGCAGCTCGCCAACAGAGTCGTACAAGCTGCGGCTGTGTCCCCTGCTGGTGGTTATGTTGCCGCCCCTGTCCCCGGTATGGTCGCCACTCAGGCATCCGGGGCGCACTACTCTGCCCCCGGTGCGCGTGCCGGATATGAGGCCGCCGGTATGCCCCCGGTGATGCAGCAGAGTAGCCCGTATGCTACGGCAGCTTTTCGCACCACTATGGACCCCTACGGCAATGTCGGCGTCCAACCGTTGGTCGGGTTCCCGTCGCAGTATCCGCATGTGGTGAACGGTGCTGTCACCGACCCCATGGTGCGAGAGATACCCGGTATCATGCCGTTCATGCAGGTGCCTGCCGGTCCCGCGCTCCAGCAGGCTACCACGCCGGTTCGTCGTGCTGCTCCTGCGGCCCCTGTCCGACGCACCACCCCTGCTGCACCTGCCGCACCTGCCGCACCTGCCGCACCTGTTCAGAGTCGCGGCCTCAAACTCTCCGGGGAAGGTCCCTTCCCGCTCAAAGAAGAAGTGCGTGCTACGGCTCCGGCACCTGCCCAGCCTGCGTCTGTCGAGACGGTGGTGTATCCTGACCGTCCTATTGACATGTCCTATGATGAAGGTGAAATCATGTCGCAGGCTATGGCCCTTGCCAGAGACCCGCGCACAGCGCAGGTTCTTGGCGGCTTGCCTTCGGCCCGGGAGCTTGGTCAGCGGCTTGGGCCCACCTATGACCCCAATTCCACTGCTGCCACCTGGGGCCGTGTAGCGGCTGACATCGACCAGCTCCCGCCCTACATGCAGTTGCCTGCCCTGCTCGCCGCTCTCCTGTCTGGTAAGGACTACATCCGACAGCCGCAGCAGACACAGGTTGCGCCCACGGTGGCACAGTAAGGACTAGACCATGAGTATGCTTTTGGATACCATCAAGGGTGCTGAGTCCGGTGCGTCTACTGTCGATAAGACGCAGTTCATGGACGACGAACAGTACCACCAGAATATGTATATGCTCGAATCGGCTTTGCGTGAGCTTGGTCAAGACAGCACATCCAAAAGTGTCGTCTCTGGTGATGTCTCTCCTTATGATGCTGATTTGCGTCGCATCATCGAAGCCGTTACCCTGGAGTAAACATCATGTCGCAGTTTTCCCTCCCCACCGTCAACATACGTCCTTTTGAAGCCCCCGACTACACGAAGGACTTGAGGTCCTTGTCTATGCTGTATGCCGCAATGGCTCGCGGACAGCGTGGTGGCGGTGCGGGAGGGGGACGCGGCGCTGGTAAGGTGTATTACATTTACCGTGGTCTCGATGAACAGGGGAACCCCATCTATGAACCTGTCTATGGTGGCACAGAAAAATTGGCTACCAGAAACTTCGAGGCCATGACCAACGACAGGGCGAAGTTTGCTTTGTCGAACGACCCTGCCGTATCCAAAAAACTTGCCAATCTTCCTGAGCTGTCTACCGAAGGACAGGCAGAAGTCCTCGAATCCATTCGTAAAGAGGACATTCCTCGCCTTGAGAAGACGCTCAAAATTCCTGCTGCGGCACTCATACGCGAAGGTCTGGCCGAACACGAAGCGGCACGAAGACAGCAGTTGCGCGCTATCGAAGATAACGATTGGAGTTCGCTCTTCTCCCGTGTCAAGGAAGGTATCTCCACCTTCGGTGACAACCTCGATATGCTGGGAGCTTCTGCTGAAGAAAAGAAGCTCATCGCCAAACGCGGTGAAGAACGTAGGCAGCAAGCTATCGCTGCCAACCCTTACTGGCAGGAGCAGGAACGTCTGCGCGCTGAAGGCCGTCTTGGTACGCTCACGCATGTCGTTACCAATCCTCTCGATACTATGGCCGATACCATCGGCGACCTTGGCGCCGGTCTTGCTGGTGCTGTCGTCGGCGCCAAGACTGGTAGCGCTCTGGGCGCCGCACTTGGTCTTCCCGGGGCCCTTGGCGGGGCCGTGGGTGGTGCTGTTCTTGGCGGCCTCGCCGGTGTGCCTTTTGGTGTCGGGAACTACACGCGCCGTGTAGTGAATGACCAGAACCTCAGTGACCAGCAGCAGACGCAGGCTATCGAAGCAGGCTCTGCCAGTGCCGGTCTGACCGGGTTTGCTGCGAATGCGCTTCCTGGTGGCGTCTTCGCCCGCAGCGCCTTGGCGCCTATCTCTCGTGGTGCGGCTGCTTTGGCCCAGCGAGGTATCGGCGGTGGCGCCATGCAACGGCTGGCTAACGCAGGTACGGATGCCGCATCGCAGGGGCTTTTGGCCCGTTCGGTGCGTGCCCTTCCTGCTTCCATGCTCGAAGGCGCCATGATGAATGCCGGGCAGCAGTTCGGTGAGAACGTGGTCTTCAACCAGAATACCGGTCTGGATACACCTTTGTCTGAGTACGTCCTGGATGCGGCTCTCGCCGGTGCTGTGACCGGCGTGCCGTTCGCCCCGTTCAACGCCGCTCCGGCCACAGCACGGCGTTCCGTCGAACGGACGACGGACACAACGCAGCCTCCTGCCGATGCTGCGGATTCTGTCGCATCCCCTGTCGAACCCATCGGTCCGTCGGGTTCTGATGGTTCGGTTGTCTCCAATGCCGCCGAAGCAGCGAACGCCTCCGCAGCGCAGACGGCGGGTTCGTCCGCGTTCAAACCTTACACGGGGCGCAACAAGCGTTACATCGGCATCAGCGATGATGTTGCAAGTATGCTTCGAGCGATGTTCACCGACAAGAGCGCGCCTGCGGACAACTTCGCCACAGTACACCCCAATGACAAGGCTGACGCAAAGGCCAGTGCAAAATTCCGCAACGACCTCTACATCGGAGACTACATCAACGGTCTGTTGAAATTCACCGGTATGTCTGTTGAACAGCTCAGGACCGAAGTCAACAGCCGCATCTCGTTGCCGGGCTTCAACAATATTTTCAAGTCGCGGCGCGAACGTCAAATCGTTCAGGAAGTGGTGAAGCGCCTCAATGATGAAACATACCTCAGCGACCTTTTCAACGACCGTCTCATCACGCCCGATCATGTCGCTGCTGAACCCCCCAATGCAACGGGACAACCCGCACCTGCGAAGGTACGTCAGACCGAAGCCGAACCTGTAGCCGAGCCTGTGGCAGAGACTGTGCAGCAGCCCGTGGCCGAACCTGTGCAGCAGCCCGTGGCCGAACCTGTGCAGCAGCAGCCTGTGGCCGAACCTGTGCAGCCGCCCGTGGCCGAGCCTGTGCAGCAGCCCGTGGCCGAGCCTGTGCAGCAGCCTGTGGCCGAGCCTGCCCGTCAGGCATTGAAGGATTTCCTCCCCAATGCCGACATCAAGGCTATCCAGGACTATGTCGGACGGTTCGGAAACAGTCTGACGGAACCTGAACGCGTGCAGGTCTGGGCCCGTATTGATGAGCTGAACCCCGCCAACTATGCGGAGCTTTCTCCCTGGTTCGAGCAGCAGCTTGGGCCGAATACGCTGCGAGACAGTGCTGCCAAACTGGCCGCAGAACTTTCCCAGGAGGACACCACCAATGGTGCAAAACCGACACGACCCGGTAAAAGAGGCAGCCGAAGCAAACAAGCTGCCGTCGTGGGAAATGATGGACAAGACGCAACGAACCGACCTGTTGCAGAAAGTGTTGCTGCTGCTGTTGCAAGGGAACCCGGTGCCGCGCCCGATGCTGGAACCGTTGCCCCTGCCGCTCTTGCACAAGCTGTTGATGGCGGTTCGCCGGTTGCAAAACGAGGGAATGATGGGACCCCGGCACAGGTTGCCGGAACGGTTGCGCCGGATGCGGGAGTTGTTGTCCGCAAGAGGGCTCGAAAAGCCGCGCCAGCCGACGGAGAACGAAGTGTTGGCGATGCAGCCGCGCAGCCTGCAACAACAGGTGAGAGCGCAGGAAGCCCTCGGACTGCGCGAAGCGCAGGGAAGAGCGATGGTGGGGATGCAGCAAACACTGGCAGCAACAAACGCTCCAGGGCTGCGGCTCCCGCCCGGGACCGAGTAAATCCTTACGGAAAGCTGGATTTCTCCCGGGTAGATTTGAACGCTACTTCTAGCGCTGCGCTCTTCGACGACCTGATGCTGGGCAAAGCTCTGCTGGATTCTCTAGGCGACGCGGAGAAGTTATATGCTATATCCAACGCTGCTCCGATACATCGTCATGGTGACAGACATTCTACAGGGACATCCACGTTAGGATGGTACGCCAGACAGCGCGGAGGCGAATCTCCTTACATCAATGATGACTTGGATGCTGTATTGGGGACCATCGAAACACCTCCGGTGCCTGACTATTTCACACAGGCATCGAAGGCTCTGACGACGCAGACCTCGAAAGAAGCCCGCGATGCTCTCCAGCTGCTTATCGAGCAGTACCCGAAGGAAGCGGCACAAGCCGGTATCCTGGACGCCATGCAGCGAGCAGAGAAAGCTCAGGCCGTGGCTGCCAAGGAAGCCGCCAATCTGGAAGCGCTGGAAGCTGACCCCGTATCTCTGGGAGACATCACTGATTTTATTCGTGAAATCCCTGAGCAGGTCATGCGTGATGCCTTCAACTCTCCCAAGCTCGACATCAACATGGGGTATGGCAAGGTCCTGCGCCTGTTGACCAAGGAAGCGAATCCCAGGCTCAAGCTGACAGACAAAGAAGTCCAGGCGCTCAACTACCTGCGCGAAAATACGGATTTGCCGTCCATCGACACGCGGGACTTTGCCGACATCCAGTCCAACTGGAAGTCCATGGCAAACGACCTGGGCTTCAATGTCAACAAGACAGACAGTTCCCTGACCACGGCTGAAGCTGTCAAGAAAGTCACCAAACGCGCACGGAAGTGCTGAGGATAACAGACATGGCTGAATGTCCCAACGATACCGAGTTCCTGCGGGCCGGACTTGATAACCCCACGGGTTTCGGCCCGCAGCAGGCTTCCCGTATGGATAGTGCAGGAAACCCTGCTGGCGATGAAGCACTCCATGCGGCACGAGAGCAGCGTGAACGTGAAGACATCTATGCGTCTTTCGATGAGCTTTCTCGTAGTACCCAATACACGGCGGAAGAACCCAGCGCTTCCGACCAGGCGGCTGCCCGCAAAGCAGCCGCCCGCATGGCGCGCATGAAAGAACTGGCTGATGAAGCCGTGTCCAGGCGTAACGAAGAATTTGATGAAGCCGTTCGCATGGCGACGAACACCAGTCTTGGTGCTGCCTCGTGGTGGTTGAACTTCCAGAATGGTATCTACACGAAGTTCGTGAACATTCGCGGTGGCTTCGCCAAGTGGGCCAGACTCTTTGCTGACCAGGCCAACCGCCCGACGAACGAGAACACTCTCTGGCGCATCTTTGACCAGACGCCTCAGAAAGTACGCGCACTGAATCTGCTCATGCGCGACCGTGTCGCGAGCTTCACACAATCGCTCGAACCTGTTGCCCGTCGTATAGGTTGGACGGGCAGCCTGGAAGACCTTGCTCGTGTTATGGGCCACTACGCTGTGTGCAGGCACATCCCGGAGACCAACGATTTGCTGCTCGGGCGCTGGATGGATGAAGCTGAAGACATCGTGAGCAAGGGCCCTGATATGGACGGCAGGGACAAGAAGCGTCTGATGGAGCTGGAGCGCAACATCGAACAGCTCGAAGACTTCATCGACGAAACTACCGACCTCCCCGAAGACCTCGTGTCCGCAGGTTACACCAACGGAGAGGCGCAGTTCGAGATGGACCGCATCCTGCGAGAGACAGGTCTTTCCAAAGAAGAAGCCGACACCATCGCTGATGGTATCTCCGGTCTTTTCGACATGGTGCTGGAGGAACGCGTCAAGGCCGGTGTCGTCTCGCGAGAAGTGTTGGACAGCTTTCCCGGGTTCGAGCATTACGTCGCTATCAGAACCCGTGAAAGCAACCTGCTCGGTGTATCGAACGACAGCACGGCATACAACCCCGGGTCGTACTACGCCATCCAGGGTCGGTCGTCCCGTCCTGACAGCGCGTATGACACGCTGTTCTTCTATATCAACCGGGCGGCGACCGAAGTCGGTTCCCGTGAGTTTGCTGTGAACATGTTCGCCGTTGCTGACCATCTGCTGGAGACCGGCGCTATCGACGCTTCTGGTATCAAGACCTACGATTACGCCTCCCTCATGCGGATGTCTCACAGCACGAACCCCAAGCAGCGCGCCATCGCTGACCAGCTCCTTACCGGGGGTGGTATCGTGGCAGATGTACCTACGCCTATTGCTGACGGTGAGACTGTTATCAAAAGGCGTTACCTTCGCTTCGACCCCAAGTGGTCCCATGTGGAATCCGGTCTCACCGGTGAAATGCTCAACAATGCCATGTCCAGTGATTACAAGCTGGGCAGCGCCGGGTTGCCAGTCGAAGCTGCCGGACGTTTCACCAGTCTTGTCAGCCAGCTCAATACGCGGTTCTCGCCTTTATTCGCTCCGTTGTCCGGTTCTCGCGATGTGATGGAACGTGCATCCAACATGGTGAATCGTGACTATTATGCTGAAGACGGCACTCGCATCAAAGGCAGCTCTCTGGCAGCGAAAGTGCTGGCGAACACGCCGAGGACATCCAAAGCCTTGCTGGACATCATGCAGGGCAGGCTCGACGAAGCGAATCCCATGTACCAATATCTGGATGAATACCGTCGCGGCGGTCTGTTCCAGAAATACATCCAGGGACAGCGTTCTCCGGTCGAAGAATCTGGGACCATCTCTGGACTGCCAGATGCTTCTTCCCGGCTGGAGAAGGCCATCGTCGGTTATGGGGGCCCCAGCGTAGCACGCTGGCTGAGAAGTCTCGGCACGTCGAAGAACCAAGTCATGCGGGTACTGGATGGCTGGAACGACTTCTTCCAGAATGCGGGTGCTTTTGCCCAGTTCGTCACCCTGCGCGAAGCCGGAGTACCGGCAAGCCGTGCGGCCCGTGGCGTGCTGGAAATGATGAACCTGAGCCATCGTGGTGAACTGACGCCGTACCTTCGCGTCCTGTTTCCCTATGTCGTACCCACTGTGGAATCTGGTGTGGCCCTGGCCCGCACCTTGGGTCTCGGTGCGCGTACCCCAGGTGACATCATCAAACAGGGGATGCGTGGATACATGGGCCTGCTGGCTGCCTACGGGGCGTATTCCATGTTGTACCCGCTGGCCCGGGAATCCCTTGGCCGGGATGAGACTGGCAAGTATCGTATGGATGCCATGTCGCTGTCCGAGCTGGTGCGCGGCATACCCATCGGCATGGGGTCTGAGGGAGACTTCGTCCGCTTCCCTGTCGGTTTTGGTATGCCGCAGATAGCGGCCATGCTGTCCGTTGGTCAGGAACGTGTGGCGAGCGGTCTCATGTCTCCGCAAGACCTGGCCTTCGATACGCTGTTCCTCACGGTCAAGAACACTATGCCGGGCAACTGGCCCGACTATCGCTTCACGGAACATCCTGCTGATTATCTGGCAGCGTTTCTCTGCCCGCCGCCCCTGCGCCCCTTTGTCGATGTTGCCATCAACCGGTCGTACTTCGGGCAAGAGATAACCCGTGAGTCTTCCCAGGGTACGACGGCGCTGTCGTCTACGGGCCGAACGAATACCCCGGTCATCTGGCACAACATGGCGAAACGCCTCAACAGCGAGACCGGCATCGACTTCGCTCCTGAACAACTGCGCTACATGGCGAAGAGCATCCTCACCGGTCCCCTGCGCATGGTCATGGGTGCCGTGGAAGACGAAGCCCTTTACAAAGGGTCGCAGAGCATGTCCGAATTTCGTGACATGCACCCGCTGCTGCGTGGACTTGGTACGTCCACATGGTTCGGGAATGCCGGGAAGTCGAGCCAGCTTTTGTACTACAACGCCAAGGATGAATATGAATCCCGCATCCGGCGTTCGGGTGTGAAGATAACGTCACCTGACCGCAGCGTCGATGCCAGAGCCTATCGTCAGGCCCAGCTCGAAAAAATCGGTTTCACCCCGGAAGAAATTTCCGACTACATGCTCATCTGGGAAACCGACAAAGCGCTTCGGAAGAACGGCATGGACTTCAACAAGGAATACAAGGACAGGTGGCTCTCGATGGAAGACTCGGAAGAACTGCGAACGGCGTTCGCCAACCTTGAACTTTCATCCACGAACATATACGATGCAGCCGTGAACTCGTTGAACTATTACAGGACAAGGGGTTAGGATGATTCTGTCGCTCACCGAGGATGTCGCCCGTATCGGCATCCGCATCAAAGACTGGCGCAACAATCGCATCTTGCAGGACTGGCGCAATGTCATACTGACAATCATGCCCGGACAGGTTGACAGCGATTGCACCTGCGGCTGTCACACAGGCGGAAGTCCGTGGTATCTGCACGGCTGCTGGCCGGGTCATCGCGTCGATGTCGATGTGGCGAATCCTGCACCGCCTGACTTCGCCCCCATCGTATGCAGGGCATTCACCTGGGGAGAAGACGGCACGGTGGAATTCCATGTCCCCGATGTATTCCGCACACTGCCGTGGGGACGCTACACAGGTGTGTTGCAGTATCATCCGGCACTCGACAAGCCGCTCGACTTCCGTGTTCTTCGTGACCTGCGCGATGCGCCACGTCCTGCCGATTCTCCTTGCGTTCCCGACCTGAGTATTCATTCTCCGGCGCATATGCCGCCCGTGCCGCTGTTTTGCGTTCTGGCGCGGTTCGATATAGACTATGGTCCTCGATGCAGTGAACACATTATCGACATGGCCCAGGTACAATTCATGCTTGGGACCTGTGACGAAGAGGTCTAAATGGCACGGCACAATATTCCCCACAGTTGTGGTGAAGGCTACCCCGTCAATCCCATCATCGGCATCCCGCCCGGTGGGGTCGATGGACAAGCCCTCATCTTTGACAGTTCTTCGCCTTGCCTCCTGCGGTGGGGAGACCCGCTGAAAGGTGACAAGGGTAATACTGGCAACACCGGTAAGGTGGGGCCCAAGGGGGAACCTGGTTCCCCTGGCAAGCAGGGCCTTACCGGCCCTCCCGGCCCTCCCGGCCCTCCCGGCCCTCCCGGC
>ULQW01004408.1_pt1 | contig 57416 bp, 42 predicted proteins | sample 1954921 | NCBI WGS metagenome assembly ULQW01 (sample SAMEA4835666, study PRJEB28245) | human gut metagenome | biome: gut microbiome; material: fecal sample | place: Denmark | collected 2008
GCGATGCTGTATGGATATCCCCACTGATTTTCTACTGCCCCTTAAAATATTGTCAAGCAAAACAGGGCTCACCCGATGTTAACCGAGTGAGCCAATGAGACAATAAAATAAAAGGGAAATATCATATTTGATATCTCCCTTTTGAGGTACCTAGCAGAGTCGAACTGCTCTACACGGTTTTGCAGACCGTTACCTAACCGCTCGGCCAAGGTACCATTTCGTTGTTTTTGCGGTGCAAAGATAATACTTTTTTCTGTTCTGTGCAAATTTTACATGAATAAATCTTCTAAAAATATAAATTTTCTATGATTTTAAGTATCATATAGCATTTATCACACCACACTCTCCAATGAAACTCTATTTCAATAATACCTTATTATATATTAAAGAACAGTCTTCGCACATATTAAATCACAAGAAATTTTATAAATTACCCCAAATAAGCCATGGATATTATTAACATAAAAGGATGGTCATTGCTAACCATCCTTCTCAAAATCTATTTATTTTTTTAATTATCTTATTCTGTCTGCAGCTCTAACCAATGCTTCGTCAGCCAATATGGCTCTTCTTGCCATGAAATACAATATCAAAGATATTAATGGCAATATTGAAGAAAAAGATATGCTGTAATGTCCTGCTGACTCCTTTAAATTTAATGCGAACACTGCATAAACGACATACCAACCTAACACTAATAACATATTAAACAAGCAAAAACGGCTTTGAACCATTCTGTTGTGATACATAAATATAGCAATCAATGCTATGGGGCATGTTATCAGCAATATTACAAATAAAGCCCAGACCGAATAATCATGAGTTCCGTCAGGCCGCATAATCCATAAATTATACAATTCTGAACTTTGTCCCAAATTTCCTGCATCAGCAAAATGACCTAACGGCAAGCACAGGCATACAACGCTTAATATTACTGCTGCTAACAAAAATAGCGTCTGCTTTCTTTGTATCATTGCATATCCTTTTGATTGTCCTTCTGTCCATCACGCCAATAGATATTGCCGTCAATGAATTCTTGAGTAGCCAATAGAGTAGGCTTCGGGAGTTTCTCGTAATATCTTGATATTTCGATTTGCTCTCTGTTCTCGAATACTTCTTCCAAACTATCATTGTATGAAGCGAATTCTGCAAGTTTTTTACTTAAGTCTTGCTTTATTTCTACTGAAATCTGGTTTGCACGCTTTGAGATAATTGCAACACTTTTATAAATGTTGCCTGTCTCATCGCATAAATCCATAATGTTTCTCGTTACGGTGTTTGAGGGTGCTTTTGATTTTTTGTAGTCCATATTCTTCTATTATATTTATTTTTCTTTTGTATATTTCTTACAAGATGCTATATATTTTTCAGCCAAAGACTTATTCTTTGAATCTGGATACTCGTTAATGAATCCATAACATTCATCTTCAGCGTCTCTATAACGGTCTATTTTCTTTGACTCAACACTTTGCTCAGCCAACTCGAATTTACTTTTCATTATCAAAACTGCAAAATCTTCACGTAACGAACTGTACGGATAATCATTTATTGCATTTTGAGCCGTAATTATGCAAGCCTCGTAATTACTTCCTCCGCTCGTACAATTACCGAAATATGTGCCAAGATTATAATAAAGTTGTGCTGAATATAATTCTTTCTTTACAAGTTTATCCTGCAACTCAAACAGGCGCTTTTGAGCCTTACTTTTTAACGAGGCTTCAGGATATATATCAAGATATTCCTGGAAAGCTGCTATAGAATTAACGGTTTGTGTCTGATCCAAACGAGGCTCAGGAGTACTCATAAAAAGACTTTCACCAATATAGAAAGAGGCCATTTCTGCATATATTCCTTTTGGATAAGTCTTAGAATACTTTTTAAAAGTCATAGCTGCGCCTTCATAATCCTTGTCACAAAATTGCGCCATGGCAAGCATATATAAACTCTCCTCAGCGTTATCGGTACCTTTTTGAATTGTAACTAATTCTTCTAATAAAGAAATCGCTTGTGTATATTTGCCGTTTGCGAAACATTCTTTCGCATATTCATATTTATAATTATAGTCTTGTGACTTATAAACTTGGTTGAATTCATGTGCACATCCTGAAAACAGTACGATGGCAAATATGGAAATAATTATATTATTCTTCATGATTCTATATTTGGCTTACAAAAGTACATATTATTCTAATAAGTAACAAGGTTTTGAACTTATTTTTAAGAAAAAATATATTTATTATAGCTATTAATCGTAATATTTGTATTTTTGCACTCTCATTTATATCGTTTAATTATATGATATTGCCATTTTATGAATGACTTTAAACTTGTATCTGATTATAAGCCAACCGGGGATCAGCCGGAAGCAATAAAACAACTCACAGAAGGAGTTCTACAGGGTGAAAAGTCCCAAGTATTATTAGGAGTTACCGGTTCAGGAAAAACGTTTACTATTGCAAATGTCATTGCAAACATAAAAAAACCGACACTAATATTAAGCCACAACAAAACACTGGCAGCCCAATTATATAGTGAGATGAAGTCTTTCTTTCCTGAGAATGCCGTTGAATATTATGTATCATACTACGATTATTATCAGCCTGAGGCCTATCTGCCACAGACTGATACTTACATAGAAAAAGATCTCGCCATTAATGAAGAAATTGACCGGTTACGTTTATCCGCAGTTTCTGCTTTATTGTCAGGCCGTAAAGATGTCATTGTAGTATCATCTGTTTCATGCATTTACGGTATGGGGGGCCCTGTTGAAATGGCAAAAAGTGTTATATCCTTAAAGAAAGGACAAACGTTAGACCGTAATAACTTTTTACGCAGCCTTGTTGGAGCTTTGTACGTTAGAAATGACATAGAACTGAGAAGAGGTAATTTTAGAGTTAAAGGAGACACGGTTGACGTCTTTATGGCTTACAGTGATTATGTCTTAAGAGTATCATTTTGGGATGATGAGATCGACAGTATCGAAGAAATTGACCCTATCGACTTTCATCGCCTTGATTCATTTGACAGCTACCAGATTTATCCTGCAAATCTGTTTGTTACATCCAAAGAGCAGACGGAACAGGCTATCCGTAATATTCAAGACGACTTAGTTAAACGAATTGATTACTTTAATGAAATTGGAGATCATATTAAGGCTCAGAGAATTAAGGAACGTGTTGAATATGATATGGAGATGATAAAGGAACTTGGTCATTGCTCCGGAATAGAAAATTATTCCAGGTATTTCGACGGACGTGAAGCAGGCCAAAAACCTTATTGCCTTTTAGATTTTTTCCCATCAGACTATTTAATGGTAATAGACGAAAGCCACGTAAGCGTTCCACAGATAAGTGCCATGTACGGAGGTGACAGAGCCAGAAAGACAAACTTAGTGGAATATGGATTCCGCCTTCCGGCAGCCTTTGACAACAGGCCCTTGAAATTTGATGAGTTTCATTCTATGATACATCAAGTAATATATGTTTCTGCAACACCTGCTGATTATGAGTTGTCCGAAGCCGGAGGTGTAGTTGTTGAACAAGTTATACGTCCTACAGGATTGCTTGATCCCGAGATTGAAGTCCGACCTAGCGAAAATCAAATTGATGATTTGATGGAAGAAATTATTGAAAGAAACGGAAAGGGTGAGAGGACATTAGTAACAACATTAACCAAACGCATGGCAGAAGAGCTGACTGAATATCTTTTGAATCACGGAGTTAAGGCCAACTATATACATAGCGATGTCGCCACACTCGACAGAGTGAAGATTATGAACGATTTACGTGAAGGTGTTTTCGATGTGCTGGTAGGCGTGAATCTGCTGCGTGAAGGCCTTGACCTGCCAGAAGTCTCACTTGTAGCTATACTAGATGCAGATAAAGAAGGCTTTTTGCGCTCACACAGATCATTAACACAGACGGCAGGACGCGCTGCCAGAAATGTCAATGGCAAAGTGATAATGTATGCCGACCGTATCACTGCCAGTATGCAAATGACAATAGACGAAACGTTACGACGCAGAGAAAAGCAGCTTCGATATAACGAAGAGCACCACATAACTCCAAAACAAATAATGAAGGCTATCAAGCACGACACTTTAGGAACAGCCACAGTAGTAGATATGCCTAAAAAAGAGCATACATACAAGCCTTACATAGAAGAAGAACATGCTGCATTTGCCGCTGACCCAATTATCGTAAAAATGAGTAAAGAACAACTTGAAAAAAGTATTGCCAACACTCAAAGGATGATGAAAAAAGCAGCAAAAGAGCTTGATTTCATTCAAGCAGCACAATTTAGGGATGAACTTATCCGCCTTCAAAATATGCTCGACCAAAAGAAATAATTAATCATAAGTCGACAATGTCATACAACTTGAATGATTCAATAATAATAATTAATCATGCAACGACCTAAAGTTTTGGCCCATATTGTAAGTTGTTAAATTATGCTTATTATTATGTCTGTAATTTTTAATTTATTAATTTTGCAAAAATAATTATTTATATGAAACTGATTTTTATCCTTGTGGCATGCTTAATTCCAATGGCAGGATGGTCACAGGGCGTTTGGGAAGCCCCTGCTTCGGCAAATGACGTCAAAAATGACGTGTCTGTAAAAAAAGAGGATCCCGATGCCGAATACCTTGCCGGTGCCGTTCCTGAAGTAAATGGTAAGGTAGAATGGAAGTTGGATATTGATGTTCCCGGGAAAAGTGCTCAGGAAATATATGACATAATGTTCAACTACTTTACGAAATTTACCAAAGAAGAAAATCAGCTTGAGGGTAGTAGAATATCTCTTATTAATAAGCAAGAAAACATAATAGTTGTAAGTGCTAAAGAATGGCTTGTTTTTACAGATAAATTACTTTCACTCGACAGAACAAAATTTAATTACACATTAATTACATATTGTAAAGATAATCATCTTACTGTCACAATGGGAAGAATATCCTATAAATATGATGAAGAACGTAGCAGTGGAGATCATATTTATATGGCAGAAGAATGGATAAATGACGAAAATGCACTTAACAAGAAAAAAACACGTTTATTGCCAGGTTCTGCTAAATTTAGGAGAAAGACTATAGACCGCAAGAATTATATTTTTGACGAAATAAAATCTACCGTCCTAAAATAGGATATTTTACCAATATTAAAATAGAATTCAATGATTACCAATATAAATAACGAAAAGCAAGAAAATTCTGTTGAAAGACATAGAAACAGAGGTGAGCGATATATTGTATTGCGCAATATCCTTAATATAATATTTATGCTAGGTGCATTAATAGGGATGGCTATATATTTTAAGGTAGACCATCAGACAGGAACTATAGTGATATTGTCATCAATGTTATTTAAAATTGTAGAATGTGTTTTTCGCTTCATAAAATGAGTAAAAAACTATTTGTTGGATTATTTTCATTATTATTTTGTCTGTCAGCATTTTCTCAGAATTACAATCAATTGACAGACAACGGTAACTTCATGCAAGCCAGTTCAAATACGGGTTCACGTAAAGACTCTCTTTCATCAGCCAATAAGGAAATACCAAAAGGCTTGAAGGTCTGGACTGTAGACGAACGGTTCGGAGAGCGCACTGCTGCTGTTCCAGACACTATGCAGCATATGTATATGAACTCTATATTTACAACAGGTTTACGTGGGGAATACAATACAACAGGAAATTTAGGCGCACCACGCATTAGTCGTATATTCATTGACAGAAGTGAGCCCGAACAATTCATATTTACACAGCCATATGATTATTTCATAACACCGGTAAATAAGTTTCTCTTTACAAATACGCTCTCACCTATAACAAATCTTTCTTACAATGAATGCGGAGACAGAACTAATGGTGAGGACCATTTTAAAGCATTGTTCGGAGTAAATGCAGGAAAGAAGATCGGTGTAGGCTTTAAATTCGACTATATCTACGGACGTGGATATTATCAGAACCAGAGTACATCACATTTCAATTATACTATGTACGGCTCTTATCTCGGCGACAAGTATAATGCCCATATTCTTCTCTCAACTAATCATCAAAAAATAACTGAAAATGGTGGTATCACTGACGACAGATACATCACACATCCTGAAACTTTTGATGATAATTTTAGAGAGAGTGAAATACCGACTGTATTAGAACAGAACTGGAACAGAAATGACAATCAGCATATCTTTTTCACACACCGTTATAATTTAGGCTTCACAAGAAAAGTGAAAATGACTGAAGAAGAAATTGCTGCACGAAAATTTGCCATTGCTTCGCAAAAGGAAAACGAAGCTGATAAAGCAAAAGAAGAAGCCAGAAAAAAAGCGAAAAAGGAAGGACGTGAATTTGATGAAGAGTCGTATGAAGAGAAAAAGACATTTTCAGGACGTCCAGACAATGCAAAAATTGCAGGTGACGAACCAGCTGATACGACTACGACAAAAGGAAACAGAATAGCACTCGATAAAACTGCAGCAGACAGTCTTCTTAACAAGTCTGACAAGAACGATATTGCCAATGTAGACACGACATGGATGAAAGATGAATACGTGCCAGTGACAAGTTTCATCCATACAATGAAATTTGACAACTACAACCGCATATATCAAGCATATAAGACTCCTGAGAACTATTATGCTAATACGTTCCCTGTAAACGAAAAATTCACAGGTGACTCTATTTACGATAAGACAACTCATTATTCTTTAAAAAATACATTTGCAATTGCACTGCTTGAAGGTTTCAACAAATGGGCAAAAGCAGGCTTGAGAGCATTTATCACATCAGACTTACGCCATTTCAGTCTTCCTGATTCCGTAGGAGGTACAAGTACGTATAATGAACATAACTTAAGCATAGGAGGCCAATTGACTAAGACTCAGGGAACAATGCTACATTATGGTGTAACTGCTGAGACTTGGCTTACAGGTGAGGATGCCGGACAACTGAAAATTGATGCTAACGCAGACTTAAACTTCCGTCTGTTCAATGATACGGTAACGCTAGCCGCACGTATGTTTTTCTATCGTTTAAATCCTACTTTCTATTATCGTCATTATCACTCTAAGCATTATTGGTGGGACAATAACGGATTGAGCAAGGAGATCAGAAGCCGTATTGAAGGCATTTTCTCATTGAAACGTACACGCACAACATTGAGAGTAGCAGTTGACGATTTAAAAGATTATACTTATCTTGCACAAAAATATACCGTAACAGAAGATTATGGACGATCTGGAAACACTGTTACTGTAAAACAATGTGCCGGAAATATAAACTTAATCACATTGCAATTATCCCAAGACTTCAAATTGGGTCCACTCAATTGGGAAAACCAAATAACTTACCAGAAATCAAGCAACGAAGATGTATTACCTGTTCCAATGTTGAACATATATACAAATCTTTATTTCAAATTCAAAATTGCACGTGTGCTTAGCGTCGATCTTGGCGCCGATATGCGTTACTTTACAAAATATCATGCATTAGACTACAGCCCGGCGCTTGGACAATATACAGTGCAAGATAATGGAGAAAACAATGTGGAAGTTGGAAATTATCCATACGTTAACGTATATGCAAACTTACACTTGAAGCACACACGTTTCTTCATTATGATGAGCCATGTTAATGCCAGTACGGGTGATTATTTTCTAGTACCGCACTATCCGTTAAATGGAAGAATTTTGCGTTTCGGAGTTTCATGGAATTTCTTTAATTGACAAGACAAACTTACATAAAAAATATTGAATTACGAAATAATCATACTTAATGGTTCTTAATTCGTTTTTTTTATGTAAGTTTGCATCAATTTTATCAGAAAATACAAAGTATTTAAGATTATGCCTCAAATATCAGTACGCGGATTAGAAATGCCGGAATCGCCAATCAGAAAATTGGCACCTTTAGCGGCAGAAGCAAAAAATCGTGGAATAAAAGTTTATCATCTTAACATAGGACAGCCAGATTTGCCGACTCCGGAGGTAGCACTTGAAGCTATACGTAATATTGACAGAAATATCCTTGAATATTCACCATCGCAAGGATATCTTGGCTATCGAAAAAAACTAGTAAATTACTACAAAAAATATAATATTAACGTAACTCCGGATGATATAATAATAACATGCGGTGGAAGCGAAGCTGTACTTTTTGCTTTTATGTCATGTCTGAATCCTGGAGATGAAATAATTGTTCCTGAACCTGCCTACGCCAACTATATGGCTTTTGCAATATCAGCCGGCGCAAAAATAAGAACAATAGCGACAACTATAGAAGAGGGATTTTCGTTGCCAAAAGTGGAAAAGTTCGAAGAATTAATCAACGACCGCACACGAGCAATACTTATATGCAACCCGAACAATCCTACAGGCTATCTTTATACACGCCGAGAAATGCATCAAATAAGAGATCTCGTAAAGAAGTATGACCTCTATCTCTTTTCAGACGAAGTGTATCGAGAATATATATATACAGGATCTCCATATATTAGTGCATGCCATCTTGAAGGAATTGAACAGAATGTAGTACTTATCGATTCTGTAAGCAAGAGATATAGTGAATGTGGAATACGCATAGGCGCACTGATTACAAAAAATCAAGAAGTACGCCAAGCTGTGATGAAATTTTGTCAGGCTCGTCTGTCACCGCCATTGATAGGACAGATAGCAGCTGAAGCATCACTTGACGCTCCAGAAGAATACTATCGTAATGTTTATGATGAATATGTTGACCGCCGTAAATGTCTTATAGACGGGCTTAACCGTATTCCGGGAGTTTATTCACCTATACCAATGGGTGCATTCTATACAGTGGCAAAACTTCCGGTTGATGACAGTGAAAAATTCTGCCGCTGGTGCCTAGAAAAATTTAATTACGAAGGTGAGACAGTGATGATGGCACCTGCATCAGGCTTTTATACAACTCCAGGAGCCGGATATAATCAGGTGCGCATAGCTTATGTTTTGAAAAAAGAAGATTTAGTACGTGCGCTTTTCATACTTAGAAAAGCACTAGAAGCTTATCCAGGGAGGGTAGACGAGGAATGAATTTACCACTTTTCATAGCAAAGCGCATTTATTCAGATAATGACGCACAACAGAAAGTCAGCAAACCGGCCATCAGAATAGCAACCGCTGGTGTTGCGGTAGGCTTGGCCGTAATGATAGTTTCTGTCTGTATAGTATTGGGCTTTAAACATACTATACGTGACAAAGTTATAGGTTTTGGTTCACATATCACCGTCGCAAATTTTATGACAATACACGGCAATGGACAAAGACCTATAGCAATAAATGACAGCATGACAAAAGTGTTGCGTTCGGTTAATGGAATGAGACATGTGCAAAGGTATGCACTGAAACAAGGCATATTAAAAACAGACAGCGACTTTTTAGGTGTTGCATTCAAAGGTATTGCAGCTGAATATGACACCACATTTATTCACAATAATATGGTAAGCGGCTGTATCCCGACATTTAGCGATGAAACAAGTCATAATAAGATTGTTATATCAAAAATAATGGCAGATATGCTTAAAATAAAGACCGGAGATAAGGTTTTTGCATACTTTATTGATAATGACAATGTTAGGATGAGACGTTTTCTTGTTTCTGGTATTTATCAGACAAATCTGACTCAATACGACAAAACAATATGTTTTACAGATCTTTACACAGCTGTACGCCTTAACGGATGGAATAATGATCAAGTTACAGGAGCTGAGATTATTGTAAACGATTTTAATAAAGTTAACGATGTTGAAGATATCTTAGTTTCTAAAGTAAATCGTACTACAGACTCTTATGGAGAAACTTATTCATCGGAAACCATTCAAGAATCAAATCCACAGATATTCTCATGGCTTGATCTTCTTGACTTGAATGTCTGGATAATATTAGCACTAATGCTTTGTGTTGCCGGCTTTACCATGATTTCAGGGTTACTGATAATAATTCTTGAACGTACCAACATGATAGGCGTACTTAAAGCTCTCGGTGCAAAGAATAAGACCATACGCAAAACATTTTTATGGTTTGCCGTCTTTATTATTGGCAAAGGCATGATTATTGGAAATGTTATAGGTCTAGGATTGGTTATTATACAAAATGTCACAGGTATGGTAACACTTGATCCTTCAACATATTATGTAAAGACTGTTCCTGTAGAAATTAACATTCCACTGATAGTGATTCTCAATATAGCAACTCTACTTATCAGTGTCTTTGTCTTAATTGCGCCAAGTTTCTTAATATCGAGAATACATCCCGCAAAATCCATGCGTTACGAATGATAAAAATAGAAAGAGGAAAGCAAAATACCATAAATGCTTTCCTCTTTTTACTTATATCTATCAACAAATTAATAACCAACAGGCATATAGACCAACGGCTTATTCTCTGCTTTTATGCCTAGAAATTTCTGAACCTCAGTAGTATCTTCTCCGGCATAACAACATACAGTTCCTAACCCATTGGCTGCACAATACAAGTAGACATTCTGGACCACAGTACCGGCATCAATTCCACTAAGAGCCATATTTCCATTCAGCAATGAAGTGTCAGATGCAATAACTAAAACTATCGGCGCAGTTTGAATAAATTTATTTCTACCAGATACAGCTTTTCTCAAATCACTATTTCCAATTTTTATCAATGCATTTGCCTTGGCATCATATCTGAACGTTCCGTCTGCTTTACCAACATATATTGTTATATCTTGCATATTTCTTGCAGACGGAGCGGTACGCTTGCCATCACTTCTGTTAATACCATCGGCAGCCCACAATAAATCCGCCAAGGTTTGATCCGTTACAGATTTGTCTGCAAATGTACGAGAGGAATGCCTGTCTTGAAGAGCTTTCATCAGGCTTCCCTCTGTATTACTTTTCTTTGGTTCAGGTAGTTTTGTTTCTTGAGCATTTATATTACCATAAAAACATGTTAATCCAAGCATTGTCACAAATGCAATTTTCATTAAGCCATTCTTTTTCATATTAATCTTGATTTAAGTTATACAACAAATATATAATATTTTACCCACAAAATACCATCTGTGAATATTATTTTGCTTTTATTATACAAAACCAACTCTATCATTTGTAGGAATAAGTCACTGAGTTTATAAGATAAAACCTATGAGTTTGTATCATAAAACCAGTGGTTTTAACATCAAAAATCAAAGACTTTCACGAAAGAAATCAAACGCTTCAAAAATCTCTTCTTTTGATGCAGTCTGATCAATCTTTATTTTTCCAATATCTTCTAGTAAAGTGAAATTGATTTGTGATGAAACATTCTTTTTGTCATGTTTCATTAGTTCGAACAAATCGTCATAATCATTACAATTAAAACTATATGTACCATATACATTTCTTATGTAATTTACTGTTTGCCGCATCTTATTTGTAGGAAAGCTTAACTTGACACAACTCAAATAAAGCTCACAAACAAGACCAAATGCCACGGCATAGCCATGTAATATCGGAGAATTAACAGACAATGCATGTGACTCGAACGAGTGGCCTATTGTATGTCCGAAGTTTAAGGCTTTTCTTATGCCAGACTCATGCGGATCTTCTGTTACAATTTTTTCTTTAACCTTTATGCTTTCAGCCAGCATTTTCTGCAGCTCAATTAAATCTGGATTAGTTATATCGAATGTGATTAATTGACTCCACATAAATTCATCACTTATCAGTCCGTGCTTGATCATTTCGGCATAGCCCGAACAAATATTTTTTAAATCAAGAGTTTTTAGAAAATTCGTATCAATTACTACAGCATCAGAATCATTAAATACTCCTATTTCGTTTTTCAACCCATTAAAGTTTATACCGGTCTTTCCACCAACTGAAGCATCAACCATAGCCAATAGGGTAGTGGGGATATTAATAAATTTCAAGCCTCGCTTAAACGTCGATGCGGCGAATCCGCCAAGGTCTGTTACCATACCTCCTCCAAGATTAATGATAAATGAATGTCTTGTTGCCTTTCTATCGCTCAGTTCTTTCCATACATACGATAGAGTTTCTAGATTTTTATTACTATCAGAAGCGCCAATAGATATTATTTCTGCATTCTTAATTTCAAAAATATTTTTTATTTCAGGCAGACAATATTTTTCTGTAGTTTTGTCAACAATAATAAAAATTTTATCAGGATTATATGACTGAAAGACAAAATGCAACTCTTCGTCCAGACATTTAGAAATTATAATACGCTGTTTCATACTCATAAAGATATAATAACACCTACAAAGGTAGTCATTTTTATCATAAACTGAAATTTTTGAACAACTTTTAGTATATAATGAATTAAACCAAACAAAGTATAAAACGTCTAAAACAGAAAATGTTATATGTAAGATGGAAAAGAAACTAATCCTAATTTGCCTGTTGATGATTTCATCAATATGCGTATTCTCTCAAGGTATAAAAATTACTGGTAAACTTATTGACCATGACACCAAAGACGGCGTCATGATGGTTACAGTTCAGATGCTCAAGTCTGATAGTACATATATTAAAGGTGTACTAAGCGACGAGAAAGGAAACTTTGAAATTGAAGCACCTAAGAATGGAAAATATATACTAAAGTTTACAAGTATAGGATATGTTACATTGACAAAATCTGTAAGTGTTTCAGCAGGTAAAGATGTCGCATTAGGCAATATTGTATTCTCAACAGATGCCATTATGCTTAAAGAAGCTACAGTCATAGGCCAGGCACCTCCTGTAACAGTTCAGGAAGACACGTTTGTCTATAATGCTTCTGCTTATCGTACACCGGAGGGTTCTGTCATAGAAGAGTTGGTGAAAAAATTACCGGGAGCCCAGGTTGACGATGATGGTAAAGTAACTATTAACGGTAAAGAAGTTAAGAAGATTCTTGTTGATGGCAAGGAGTTTATGACCGGTGATACGCAAACGGCATTAAAAAACTTGCCAACATCAATTATTGATAAAATCAAAACGTATGATGAAAAAAGCGATTTGGCCAAAGTTACAGGAATTGATGACGGGGAGGAACAAACAGTTCTTGATTTTGGAATAAAAAAAGGTATGAATAAAGGCTTTATTGGCAATGCGGATGCTTCAATTGGTACTCATGACCGTTATTCTGAGCGTCTGATGGGAGCAATGTTTAAAGACAATACAAGAATTATGCTGATGGGTAATGCTAACAATATTAATGATAAGGGATTTCCCGGCGGCGGAGGAGGCGGACATTTTGGAGCCGGGCGCCAAGGACTAAACTCATCAAAAATGCTCGGAGCCAACTTCAATTATAACCATAACAAGATGTTTATGTTGGATGGAAGCGTACGTTGGAATCATTCAGATGGTGACGTGAGAACAGAACAGTCTACTGAAAATTTTGTCAGCAGTGTAGGTTCTTTCTCGAACAGTCTAAACCAAAGCTATACCCGCAGTAATAGCTGGGATGCCCGTTTCAGACTTGAATGGAAGCCTGATACTATGACGAATATTATGTTCCGTCCAAATTTTAAATACTCAACCAGTGATGGTCTTTCCACTTCAACTAGTGCATCATATAATGATGATCCATATTTATATGTTACAGACCCATTATCAGCTGAATCTATTTCACAGATGGCAGAAGACAGCCTGATGGTTAATACTAGAAAGAATAACTCTATTTCTTATTCAGGAAGTAAAAGTATTGGTGGCATGCTCCAAATCAACCGCAAGTTGAATTCAAAAGGACGCAACGTCACACTGCGTGCGGACTTCAGTTACAGTGATGATGAAAGCAGAAGTTTAAGTACTTCCAACGTTCATCTCTATCAAATAAAAAATATAATGGGAACAGACTCTGTTTACCAGACAAATAGATATAGCTTAACGCCGACCAAATCATTAAGCTATGACATTCAGGCTACGTATAGTGAACCTATATTTAAAGCGATGTTTTTACAGTTTAGCTATAAATTTACATATAAGTATAATAAAAGCGACAGGGCGACATATGACTTTAGTAATCTTGGTGATGGATTCTTCGATAATGTAATAAGCGAATATAGAGGCTGGAACAATTATTTCTCTTTACTTAACAACCCTTTAAACACATATTTAGATTCAGATTTAAGTAGATATTCTGAATATAAAAATTATATTCATGACTTGCAGGTAATGTTACGAGTTATCAGACCAAAATACAACTTTAATGTTGGTGTTTTGGCACAACCTCAGACGACTCACTTTATTCAAAAGTACCAAGGCGTAAACACAGACACTGTCAGAAATGTTATAAATGTTACTCCTACGTTGGATTTCAGATATCGATTCTCAAAATTAAGTAACTTAAGAATTAATTATCGAGGCACAACAACACAACCGAGTATGACAGATCTTATGGATATAACAGATGACAGCGATCCCCTGAATATCACTAAAGGTAACCCTGGACTGAAACCTTCGTTCACCAATTCATTTAGATTATTCTATAATACTTATATTCAGGATCACCAGCGGGCCATTATGACATTTATTAATTATAACAATACTCGAAATAGTATCAGTAATATGGTTACATATGATGAAAAAACTGGTGGTAGAACAACCAAACCTGAAAACATTAATGGTAATTGGAATGTTTCAGGAGCATTTATGTTTAACACCGCTATCGACTCTATTGGAAAATGGAATGTTAATACATTTACTAATTTATCATATAATAATTATGTTGGGTATCTTGCTCTCGACAATAATTCAAGCTCACAGAAAAACACAACTCGTACCATGCAAGTTGGTGAACAATTGCGTGCAAGTTTCCGCAATAGTTGGCTGGAAGTGATGTTGGATGGAACATTAGACTACACACATTCAAGGAACTTACTGCAAAGCGAGAGTAACCTTGATACATGGCAATTCTCTTATGGTGGTTCATTAAATCTATATTTACCATGGGGAACAAGCATATCAACTGATCTTCATGAAAACAGCCGAAGAGGATTTAATGACAATTCAATGAATACAAATGAACTAATATGGAATGCTCAGATAAGTCAAGGATTCTTGAAAGGCAAGCCTTTGACAGTGTCTTTGCAATTTTATGATATTCTACATAATCAGAGCAACTTCAGCCGTGTTATTAATGCTATTCAGAAAAGCGATACCAAATATAACAGCATAAATAGTTATGCTATGATACATGTCGTTTATAGAATGAATCTGTTCGGAGGTAAACAGCCTGGTGAAGATCGCGGTATGAGACCAGAAAGAGGTCCTGAAAGAGGCCCAATGGGAGGCCCCGGCCCAGGAGGACCTGGTCCCGGAGGAAGAATGCCTCATGGAGGATTCGGCGGCAGATAATATATTTGGTTATTAATTTAACATATTTGACATATACTAAATTAGGCGTAACAACATTCTGGACATTAAAAATAAAAGATTGTTTTTACGCCTTTTTATTATTTCAAAGTTGTAAGTCCATACATTACATTCATAAAGTTTGAAAAGCCATTATAGAATTTTATCTTGCAAAATTTTGCAAACAAATATAATTGAGTTAAATTTGCATTAATTTGAACTTATATAAATTTGTAATTGGATTATTATTAAGCATGAGAAGATTTTCGGTTGCTATATTATGTCTTATTTTAAGCATTTCACTCAATGCCCAAATGAAGTGGAATTCCAAATATCAGGCATACATTGATAAATATAAAGATTTAGCTATTTCAGAGATGCTGAAATATAATATACCGGCAAGTATAACTTTAGCTCAAGGTCTGTTGGAAAGTGGGGCAGGAATGAGCGAGTTGACAAGAAAAGGCAATAACCATTTTGGCATTAAATGTCACGATTGGTCAGGGGCAACAACTTACCATGACGACGATGAAGAACAGGAGTGTTTCAGAGCCTACCGTGATGCATATGAAAGCTATGAAGACCATAGTAAATTTCTGGCTCGACAGCCAAGATACAAACGTCTGTTCTCTTTAAAAAGAACTGATTACAAAGGATGGGCACACGGACTGAAAAAATGTGGATATGCTACAAATCCAAATTATGCGAATAAACTTATTGGAATAATTGAATTGTACAAGCTCCACAAATATGATAATGCTAAGAAGTTTGATAAATTTATGGTTGAACGCTCTGAAGTAAAAGATATTTCACCTGATATCAATTTGCATCCAATACATATTTATAACAAAAACTATTATTTAAATGCAAGACAAGGTGATACATTTAAATCCATATCAAAAGAAGTTGGTATATCATACAGAAAACTTGCAAAATATAATGAAAGGGATAAAAATGATAAATTGATACCAGGTGAAATTATTTATCTTAAGAAAAAACAGAAAAAGGCAGATAAAATTTATAAGAAACGCCCGCACCGAGTTAAAGCAGGTGAAAGTATGTATTCAATAGCCCAATATTATGGAATTAGACTCTCAAGTCTTTATAAAATGAATAAATTATCACCAGACTATAGTATAAAAGTCGGTGATTACTTGAGAGTAAGATGATATGTACTAATCGGCATTATGATAAATACAAGGATTTAAGCTTATGAGCAGTTATATAGAACTCAAAAATGTACGAGTAAATAATCTTAAAAATATTTCATTAAAGATACCGCATAATAAATTTATAGTAATAACAGGTGTCTCAGGTTCCGGCAAATCATCATTGGCCTTTGATACGCTTTATGCTGAAGGACAAAGACGGTATGTAGAAAGTCTTTCTTCATATGCAAGACAGTTTCTAGGCAGAATGAACAAGCCAGATTTTGATTATATTAAAGGTTTGCCACCGGCAATCGCTGTAGAACAAAAAGTAAATACAAGAAATCCAAGATCTACGGTTGGCACCAGTACAGAAATATATGATTATTTGCGTATGCTTTATGCAAGAATTGGACATACATATTCTCCAATTTCCGGCAATGAAGTAAAAAAACATTCGTCTGAAGATGTTCTAAATTGTATTATGTCATTCTCAAAAGGCACAAAATTTGTCATATTGGCAAAATTGCATGTTAATGAACAATATACGACAGAAAGACAACTTCAAATTTATTTGCAACAAGGATTTTCTCGTATTTATCATAATCATGATTTCTGCCGTATAGAAGATATTTTGGATTCTAAACAGGAAATAAATAAAGATAATACTTATTTATTGATAGACAGACTTTCGGTAAATGAAGACTCTGATACAATATCAAGAATTAATGACTCATTAGAAACAGCTTTTTTTGAAGGTGAAGGCACATGCAGATTGGTGTTTTTCCCATCAAATATTTCATATGATTTTTCAGACAAGTTTGAGGCTGACGGCATGCACTTCGAAGAACCAAATGACAATATGTTCTCTTTTAATACTCCATTTGGTGCATGTCCTGTGTGTGAAGGATTTGGAAGTGTTATCGGTATTGATGAAAAACTTGTTATACCCAATCCGTCATTGAGTGTTTATGAAGGATGTGTTCAGTGCTGGCATGGAGAAAAGATGGCAAAATGGAAAGAAGAATTTTGCTATCAAGCTGCAAAAGATAATTTCCCTATTTTTGAGCCATACTACAATCTCTCGACAAAACATAAAGAATGGCTTTGGCATGGACTACCTTCACAAAAGAATAAAAGTATTGATGAAAAAATATGTATTGATTCTTTTTTCCAAATGGTCAAAGAGAATCAGTACAAGATTCAATACCGCGTTATGATGAGCAGATATCGTGGAAAAACAGTTTGTCCAGAATGTAAAGGTACCAGATTGAGGAAAGAGGCCGGATACGTTAAGATTAACGGTAAGAATATATGTAATCTAGTTGAAATGTCAATAACAAACTTAAAAAAATGGTTTGATAATTTGTCATTAAATGAAACTGAGACCAAAATAAGCAAAAGGTTATTGACCGAAATCAATAACAGGTTGCAGTTTTTGGTTGATGTCGGTCTAGGTTATCTTACACTTAACAGACCATCAAACAGCTTAAGTGGCGGAGAAAGTCAACGAATTAATCTTACAACAGCTTTAGGCAGCAGTTTGGTTGGATCATTGTATATATTGGATGAACCGAGTATAGGACTTCATAGCAAGGACACATACCGGTTAATTCATGTACTTAAAGAATTGCAGTCATTAGGAAACACAGTTATAGTTGTAGAACATGATGAAGACATAATAAAAGCAGCAGACTATCTTATTGACATGGGACCAGACGCAGGCTCAAATGGAGGAGAAATCGTTTATAATGGTGCACCTTCTGAACTAAAGAAAAGCGATTTAGATAAATATCCCCAAAGTCATACCTTAAAATTCTTGTTCAATGCAGACTGTATTTCTATTCCATGCTCCAGGAGACCATGGAATAAGAAAATTACAATAAAAGGTGCTAGGATGAACAATTTAAAAGGTATTGATGTTGACATTCCTCTAAATGTGCTAAATGTCATAACCGGAGTAAGCGGATCAGGAAAGTCTTCACTAATTAGAGGTATTCTCTACCCTGCCCTAAAACGAAAATTAGATGAAGTTGCAGACACTCCTGGTGAATATTCTTCTCTAGAAGGTGACTGGACTGAAATAAAACATGTGGAAATGGTAAACCAAAATCCCATTGGTAAAAGTTCTCGCTCAAATCCTGTTACATATATTAAAGCTTTTGATGATATAAGACAACTTTATGCAGATCAGCCATTAGCAAAACAGATGGGTTTTACAGCCCAATATTTTTCATTTAATGCAGAAGGAGGAAGATGTGAAACATGTAAAGGCACTGGAGTACTTACTGTAGAAATGCAATTTATGGCAGATTTGGAAATAGTGTGTGACAGTTGCCATGGCAAGCGTTTTAAATCTGACGTACTTGATGTTAAGTTTGCAGACAAAAATATATATGATGTATTAAATATGACTGTACTAGAAGCGATTGATTTTTTCAGCAAAAATGGAAAAGACAGTATAGCTCAAAAACTGCAACCACTTGATGATGTCGGACTTGGGTATATAAAATTAGGACAAAGTTCATCAACACTTTCTGGCGGAGAAAATCAACGAGTCAAATTAGCTTATTTTCTGAGTCAAGAGAAAACTGAACCAACAATGTTCATTTTTGATGAACCTACTACAGGACTTCACTTGCAGGATATAAAAAAATTATTAAAAGCTTTTGACGCCTTATTATTACATGGCCATTCTGTTATTGTCATTGAGCACAATTTAGATGTAGCAAAATGTGCTGATAATATTATCGATTTAGGTCCTGAAGGCGGAAACAAAGGTGGTCAATTGATTTTTGAAGGAACACCTGAAGAATGTATTAAATGTACAAAAAGCATAACAGGTAAGTATTTAAAGGAGAAATTTACAAAATAAAAAATAAGTTAAAACAGGAAAATGCTTATCATGTATTTTCTTTAATACATAAAATTTTATTACCTTTGCACTGCTTAAAAAGGAACGCCGATATGGCTCAGTTGGTAGAGCAATTCATTCGTAATGAATAGGTCCCGGGTTCGAGTCCCGGTATCGGCTCTTTTGCGGTAATAGCTCAGTTGGTAGAGCACTAGCTTCCCAAGCTGGGGGTCGCGAGTTCGAGCCTCGTTTACCGCTCGAAATACTTAATCTGTAAATCATTATTTTTATATATCAGTTTATCCCCTAAGAGTGTCATTTATTAGGAGAAGATAAGATGTGTGTGTCGGACTTTCATCAAACACAACAAGAAACAATCCTGACTAAATATATTTAACTAAGTTTACGGATAATCAAGACATTTATAAAACAAATCTTTTTATTCTATTCTTGATGGATAGAATAAAAAGATTTATTGTTTTAGCCTAAAACTATATTTGAACGTACACGACTTAACGTTTCAGGTGTCATTTGTAAATAACTTGCAATATAGACAAGCGGAGCACGCAATGTTACCTGGGTGGCAAGTTTGCACATTTTACGATATCTATCTTGCGCTGTTTCAAATCTTAACAGATCTGCATGAATCTGTGAAAGAATTAATGATTCCTCCAATATCTTTCTATATAAAATTTGGATATTTACATTATGCAATGCAACTTCTTCAAGTCGTGCTTTAGGCAATGCATAAATTAATACAGGTTCAAGAGCTTCAACCTGCAAACTTGTAGGTTCTTCCTTGAATAAGCTTTCTATACACATGACTATATTTCCTTCTACAGCCATATGCTCAGTCACCTCCCTACCCTTCTTAAAATAAAATTGCCTGACAAGACCTTTCTCTATATAATAAATATGCCTACAAACCTCTCCTTCATTTAAGATCATCTGTCCCTTTGCGAACTTCATTGGTACCAGGATATTTTCCAAAATATCCAGTTCATCATGAGTCATTGTACTATATTTTCGTGCAAGCTCACGTGCTATATCTCGTGTCGTTTTTAATACTTCTTTCATAGTGTCCTCCTTTGTTCTTGGTTCAGATTAATCTAATTTTAACACGGCCAGAAAAGCTTTCTGCGGCACTTCCACATTGCCTATCTGCTTCATTCTTTTCTTTCCCTTCTTTTGTTTTTCAAGAAGTTTGCGCTTACGGCTAACGTCTCCTCCGTAACATTTTGCCGTGACATCTTTTCTTACGCATTTAACAGTTTCCCTTGCTATAATTTTTGCTCCAATAGCTGCCTGTATTGCAATGTCAAATTGCTGTCTTGGAATTAGTTCCTTTAATTTCTCACACATTCTTCTTCCAAAAGTAGCAGCATTATCCTGATGAGTTAAGGTTGATAAAGCGTCTACCGGTTCACCATTAAGCAGAATATCAAGTTTTGCAAGTTTTGACGGACGAAAACAATCCACATGATAATCAAATGAAGCATAGCCTTTAGATACACTTTTAAGCTTATCATAGAAGTCGATAACGATTTCTCCTAATGGAATCATGAAATGGAGTTCTACCCTATTACCACTTACATATTCCTGATTGATTAGCTCACCGCGTTTGTCCAAGCACAATTTCATTATAGAACCAATGAAATTAGCACTTGTTATGATTGATGCTCTGATATATGGTTCTTCAATATGGTCTATGAGTGTACTATCAGGCAATCCTGATGGGTTATGTACTTCTTTTACATTACCGTGTTTATCATAAACAAGATATGATACATTAGGTACAGTAGTTATAACATCCATATTGAATTCCCGATCCAATCGTTCCTGTACAATTTCCATATGCAACAATCCCAAAAAGCCACATCTAAAACCAAAACCTAATGCAATTGAAGACTCCGGTGTAAATGTAAGTGAAGCATCATTTAACTGAAGCTTTTCAAGCGACGCACGAAGATTCTCATAATCTGCCGGATCTATGGGATAAACGCCAGCAAACACCATCGGTTTTACCTCCTGAAATCCGGATATGGCGCTCTCACATGGTTGTGCAACATGAGTTATTGTATCTCCTACTTTTACTTCCTTGCTGTCTTTAATACCACTTATTATGTATCCTACATCTCCTGTAGAAAGTTTATCGCGAGGTATCATGTCCATCTTAAGCACTCCAACTTCATCTGCTGTGTACTCCATACCTGTATTAAAGAACTTAACCTTATCGCCTTTGGCTATACTTCCATTTTCTATTTTAAAATATGCAATAATTCCTCTGAATGAGTTGAATACAGAATCAAAGATTAAGGCTTGCAGAGGCGCATCAGGATTGCCTGAAGGATGCGGTATTCGTTCAACAACAGCATTTAGTATTTCAGGTATACCCTCACCTGTTTTACCTGATGCACGTATGATGTCTTTTCTGTCACATCCAAGCAGGTCGACAATCTCGTCTTCTACTTCATCAGGCATGGCAGATGGCATATCAATTTTATTTATTACAGGTATTATTTCCAAATCATGCTCTAATGCCATATATAAGTTGCTGATGGTCTGAGCCTGTACGCCCTGTGTGGCATCAACAACAAGCAAGGCTCCTTCACAAGCAGCTATACTTCTTGAAACTTCATATGAGAAATCGACGTGGCCCGGAGTATCAATAAGGTTTAGAATGTATTTTTGTCCATCGCGGTCATACTCCATTTGAATTGCATGACTTTTAATTGTTATTCCACGCTCGCGTTCAAGATCCATGTCATCAAGCATCTGACCTTCAGTTATTTGAATAGTTTTAGTATATTCAAGCAGTCGGTCGGCAATGGTTGATTTGCCGTGGTCAATATGCGCAATTATACAGAAGTTTCTTATCTCGTTCATCAGTAATTTATTTTTGGAACGCAAATATACAAAAAAAAGAATTTCTTTCCTAATAAATTAGTCGTTTTTATGAATAAATAAAAAAAAACGATATATATTATTTTCGATAGAAAGATATTAATTACTTTTGCAAACAAAATAATGAGTTTTATGAAAAAATATTTATTAATTCCATTTGCTGCAGTCTTTATGGTTGCATGCCATGAAAGCCTAGAAGAAAGAGCTGCAAGAGAGGCAAAAGATTTTACAACAAAAAATTGCCCAATGAAGATATCTGATTACATTATGAATGACAGTATGACATATGAAAAAGATACCCGAACGATACATTATTACTATTCAATACATGGCAAAGCAGACACTACTGCAATAGATAAAAAGATGGCAAAAGAAGAACTTACCAAAGGAGTAAAAGACGCTACAAGCATACGCAAATATAAAGAAAACGGATTTAACTTTGCCTATACATATTTTTCCTCAAAGAATAAAGGTCAAGTTCTGTTGGATATTAAAGTTACTCCAAAAGACTATAATACAAAATAACTCTCAGAAATTAATTATGCCGTTAAATCAGTTTTAAATGCTTACATACTGATTTAACGGCATTTATATTTAGAACTTACTGTTTTTGTTTATATAGTTCATCTATAGCCCTACACAACTGATCAGGACAACTGGTTGACTTATAACCGCAACGAATGCCGTTCAGACGCTCTTTTACATCATTGACATTCATGCCCCTTATTAAGGAACAAATACCTTGTAAGTTACCGTTACAGCCACCAACGAAGCTAACTTCAGAAATGCAGTCATTGTCATCAACAGTTAAATTAATCAACTCACTGCAAGTTCCTGTCGTCTTGTAAGATATACTTTTCATTTATACTATAACATTTACAGTTATTCAGGCTTCATGTTTGTATAAACGTTCTGAACATCATCATCATCTTCAAGCATTTCAACCATCTTGTCAATAGTTTCACGCTCTTCAGGTGTAACATCTTTCAGATCGTTAGGTATACGTGTAAATTCAGCACCTGTAACTTCAAATCCATTCTCTTCAAGATGTTTTTGGATTTCACCAAAGCATTTAGGATCACCATAGATTGTTATTTCGCCTGATTCATCATCAACGTCATATTCATCTTCAACTCCATAGTCAATAAGATCAAGAATCAATTCGTCCATCTCAATGCCATCTTTCTTTTTAAATGTGAATACACATTTATGTTCAAAAAGGAACGAAAGACTTCCCATTGTACCCAAGTTACCACTGAACTTATTGAATATGGCTCTTACATTTCCAACAGTACGTGTGGTATTGTCCGTTGCGGCATCAACAAAAATAGCAATTCCGTGAGGACCGTATCCCTCATAAGTAACCTCTTTATAATCGCTCTGGTCCTTACCCATTGCGTTTTTGATAGCACGTTTAACATTCTCAAGCGGCATATTTTCGCGTTTGGCGTTGAGAATGATAGAACGGAGATGAGGGTTATTATCCGGATCAGGTCCGCCTGCACGTACAGCAATAGCAATTTGTTTACCAATTTTTGTAAATGTTCTGGCCATATGACCCCATCTCTTCAATTTCGTAGCTTTACGATATTCAAACGCTCTTCCCATATTTTATATTTTTAGATTTTCAATAAATTAAATTTCTATCTGAGTTCTGCTTTCAGTTCTTTCTTAAGATTGTTTATTATCTTAGTCATAATAGACTCGATCTGCTTGTCATTCAGAGTTTTGCTTTCATCCTGCAGAATAAAGTTCACAGCATAACTCTTCTTGCCTTCCGGAAGGTTTTTGCCTTCATAAACATCAAAGAGTTCAACCTCTTTAAGGAATTTCTTTTCTGACTGATATGCTATGCGTTCTACAGACTCGAATTTAACATCCTTGTCTAATAACAAAGCCAAGTCACGACTTACAGCCGGATATTTGCTTATTTCACGGAAGCTGATAACATTCTTTCTCACAGCCTTTGTAACTGCAGTCCAGTTAATATCAGCATAGTAAACTTCATTCTCAATTCCTGCAGCCTTTTGCAACTTCTTGGAAATAACACCTAATTCAGCGTACAATTTACCACCACGATTAGTTATTTCAAGTCCCTTATGATAAATATTGTCAGCACTTTCTTTAATGACCACGCTACCAAGAGGAAGTCCTATTCGCCTGAAAATATTCAGTACGTGAGCCTTAAGTTCAAAGAATGAATGTTCTTCATCCGCATGAATCCAACTTCCAGATACGCGTTTACCTGTTATCCACAAACCCAAATGTGTTTCTTCCTTGTACGCCTGCATTGGATTCTCACTATTTTTCTTTTCAGGAGAATAATGGTAAACATTTCCAAACTCAAAGAACTTCAAGTCAGGATTTTTTCTGTTTGCGTTATAAGAAATACTCTCAAGTCCACCAAACAACAGAGTCTCTCTTAATACATTTAAATCGGAACTTAGCGGATTCATTATCTTAACAAGATTCTCTTGGCTATAGCGATTTAAATCTGTATAATATGCGCCTTTAGTAAGAGAATTGTTTAATATTTCGTTAAATCCGTCACCAACAAGCTGCTCACCTATCAGATTCTCAAGTTTATGCTTATTGTCTTCATCACCTTTAATTACCAAAGAACTCTTCAGCTGTGTAGAAATTTCCACATTATTATATCCATATATTCGCAGGATATCTTCAACAACGTCACAAGGACGCTGCACATCCACACGATAAGGAGGAACGCTGAGTTCTAGCCCTTCAGCAGTTTCATTGTCAATTTTCATCTCCAAACTTGAGACAATGCTCTTAACTGTCTCAGCCGGAATTTCCTTTCCTATAAGGTTATTGACATAATCATACTTCAATGACACTTTAAAATCTTGTATAGGCTCCGGATACACATCCTTGATTTCCATAGAAACCTTACCTCCGGCAAGTTCCTTACACATTATTGCAGCCTGTTTCAAGGCGTATATTATGCCATTGGGATCAATACCACGCTCAAATCTAAACGAAGCATCTGTACTTAATCCATGACGGCGTGCACTTTTTCTTATCCATGTGGGATGAAAATAAGCACTCTCAAGTACTACATTTGTCGTAGTGTCATAAGTTCCGCTACCTTTGCCTCCGAAAACTCCAGCTATGCACATTGCGTCTTCTTCATTGCATATTGCAAGGTCATGACAACTCAACTTATGCTCTTCACCGTCAAGTGTTACGAAAGGAGTACCTTCTGGCATAGTCTTGACAATTATATGATGACCTGAGACCATATCTGCATCAAAACAATGCAGTGGCTGACCATATGCCATCATAATGTAATTTGTGATATCAACGATATTGTTAATTGGGCGTAATCCGATAGTACGCAGTTTATTCTGCAACCATTCAGGACTTTCTTTTACATCGCACCCCGTAATGCTTACGCAGGCATATCGTTTGCAGGCCTCATTGTTCTCTATGGTTACATCTATTGGCAGTTCGTTGTTGTCAACAGCAAAAGCTTCGCAATCAGGACGATGAAGTGAAGTCTTGTAGCCATTCTGAACCAACCAGGCGTACAAATCACGTGCAACTCCCCAATGTGAAAGCGCGTCTGCCCTATTGGCTGTAATGTCAACTTCAATAAGCCAATCGCTTTCCAGGTGATAATATTCAGCTGCCGGCATACCTACCTGTGCATCATCCGGCAATACTATAATTCCATTATGGTCTGTGCCGACACCGATTTCGTCTTCTGCACAAATCATTCCGAAACTTTCAACTCCGCGTAATTTTGACTTTTTAATTACGAATTCCTTATCACCGTCGTACAATACACAACCTAAATCGGCTACAATAACCTTCTGACCTGCAGCAACGTTTGGAGCACCACAGACAATCTGTGATGGTGTCTCACGACCAAGGTCGACAGTTGTTACATGCAGATGGTCAGAATTAGGATGCATTTCACATGTAAGGACCTTACCTACATACAGGCCTTTAAGGCCTCCTTTAATGCTTTGAACCTCTTCAAGGGCGTCAACTTCAAGTCCTTCTGATGTAAGAGCATCACACACTTCTTGTGGAGTCAGGTCGAAATCGACATACTCTTTAAGCCACTTATAAGATATATTCATTGATATTTGTTTTATACTTTCTTTAATCGGACGCAAAAGTACTAATTTTAAATCATTTATACAAACGTTTCAATTAAAAACTGACTTCTGTCTGATTTGATGATTTTTATGTTGCTTTATTAAGCAGAATTATTGGTGTACTATGAGATTAATTGTAGCAATATAAATAATTTACATTCCCCAATTCAAAGTTTATTATATGCTTACTTTATTTGTGACAAAAAGTTTAATTTATCCTTTTTGCCTAAGTATACAATTAGACATTTTCTTTAATAATCTCAACCACAAATATTTTACAAAATTTTATTATAAGCTCACGAAGTGCAAAACATATTTAACTTAATATAAACTAAAAACAAACCTTATATGTTAAATTTATGGACCATTATTTGCGTATTTCTTATGTATACTAAAGAAAATTCCAAAACGGCAAGCAAATATAGATAATTTTATAACTAACTGTGTGACAGGCTATTAGATATATTTTCGAAAGTAGTCGTAATAATTATAGTATTAATAGGCGGCATTTTATATTATATTTTGGCACAAATTACAGTGCATTTTGACGTTTCTTTGCTGACAATTAAGCGTATTTCATCAAAGAAATCACTGATTTTCACAACAAAATTCAGTTATTTAGTTATACTAAACCAATTAAATATTTATGCAAAGCACATAATGGAAGACCTTTTATACTCTTAACCAGAGAATACGACGTGTTAAATTTCGTCATCAAAACGTTAAAAATTATTTTTCAGAAAATCAAAACAAATGCGAAACATTCATCAGTATCATATTTATAACTTACTGAAAGCGATGTCATTTTACCTTTTCGCACATCTGAAATAACATTCACAGTTCTACTGTCCATATGACTTATAAAAACCTTATTATAGTTGCATAATTACAAATAATACACTAATTTTGCAACTATGAACAATATCACAGAAAGCATCGATAAAACATTAGTCAGTTTCATTATAACATGTTCCAATTTATCCGTCAAGCAGGTATCTGATTGTCTCGACAGCATTCTGCATTTGTCATTGAGAGCAGCAGAAAGAGAAATCATTGTTGTTGATGACGGCTCGGATGAGTCGATAATAGACAAATTAAATCAATATCGCGATGAAATAATTTATGTAAGGTGCAGGAAAAGCGGATTAAGTGCTGCCCGCAACTTAGGACTAAGAGTTGTTTCAGGTGAGTATGTCCAGTTCATTAATGGTGAAGACAGACTGATACCCGATGCATACGAGCATTGTCTGGATATTGTAAGATATAAGTCTCCGGATATAGTTCTGTTTAATTCTTCTGACAAGATAAGCCGAACAGCATCTTTTTACATTCCTGAACCTGTAGATGGTGCGCAATACATGAGGCACAACAATCTTCACGCAACCGCATGGGGATATGTATTTTGTCAAAAAATTCTTATGGATTTGCGTTTTACTCCCGGACTTATCAATGAAGACGAAGAGTTTACGCCACAATTACTGTTACGTGCAGAAAAAGTCTACAGTACAGATATTGTTGCCTATTACTACAAAAAGAAAAGTTCGCATATTATGCGTAATAAAGACTCACGTTTCCTATTAAAACATCTTAATGATTACGAGCATATAATTTTCCATTTAAAAGAGCTTGAAGATACGCTACCTGTTGCTGACAGACAAGCGCTACAAAGGCGCGTCGCACAACTGACTATGGATTATATATTCAAAATAATTAAGCTTACACGGTCGTCAAAACAGCTTAACACTCGTTTAAAACGCCTTGAAGACGGAGGCTTGCTCCCATTACCAGATAAAAAATACACACGTAAATACTCTATTTTAAGACACATCATAAAAAGTAAAATACTGAGAAGATGTGTGTCCGCAGTACTAAAATAGTATTTGCCCGGCAATTATACATAATGACAATAAGCAGCCAACAGAAATTTACTTACTAAAACCTGCAAACAAGAATGAAGCCGAATGAAACGTCATACTCAGTTTCATTCGGCTTTAATTTAATATTGATAAAAATCTTATTTAATCTTTATCTCTTTTATCATCCAAAGTTATCATACATTATTGATTCCGGATCAACTCCAAGGCTGTCAAGCATATTTACAACAGCATTGCTCATAGGACCAGGACCACACATATAATATTCAATATCTTCTGGAGAGTCAACATCTTTAAGATAAGTTTCATACATTACCTTATGCACAAATCCTGGAGTATATTTAACTCCGGCCTTGTCTGCCTCAGGATCTGGACGGTCTAATGCAAGATGGAAATGGAAATTGCTGAATTCTTTCTCCAATTCAAGGAAATCATTGAGATAGAAAACTTCAGCAAGCGATCTTGCTCCATAGAAATAATGAAGTTCGCGGTCTCTTACATTCAGTGTCTTTGTCATGTGCATTATCTGTGAACGCAAAGGAGCCATACCTGCTCCACCGCCAACCCAAATCATTTCCTTCTTACTGTTGAATATCGGATGGAAATCTCCGTATGGGCCACTCATAATAACCTTATCGCCAGGTTTGCGGCTAAATATATAAGATGAGGCTATACCGGTAGGAACATCTTGGAATCCCACTTGAGGTCTCGGCTTAAATGGCGGTGTGGCTATACGTACTGTAAGCATTATCCTGTCGCCTTCTGCGGGATAGTTGGCCATTGAGTAAGCTCTGACAGTTGGCACAGGATTCTTAGCCTTAATTGAGAACATATTGTATTTCTCCCACATAGGAAGATATTTATCGCCTATGCTGCTCTTGTCAAAGTCTTTATCATAGTCTATGCAATCGTAAGCCGGTATCTTAATCTGCGCATAAGAACCTGGAATAAAATCCATGTGCTCACCTTCTGGCAGTGCGACAATAAACTCTTTAATAAATGAACTGACGTTTTTATTACTGATAACAGTACACTCCCATTCTTTTACGCCCAAAACACTTTCAGGTACTTTTATCTTAAGGTCACCCTTTACCTTACACTGGCAACCAAGGCGCCAATGGTCCTTAATCTGCTTACGGGTGAAATGGGGCTTTTCTGAATCAAGAATCTCTCCTCCACCTTCAAGTACCTGTACACGGCATTGTCCGCAGCTTGATTTACCGCCACAGGCAGACGGCAAGTATATACCGTTTTCTGTAAGAGTTGCCATCAATGATGCTCCCTGCGGCACAGATATAGTCTTTTTGTCGTTGATGTTAATGTTGACATTTCCGCTCGGAGACAGATAACGTTTTGCGATCAACAAGATTGCAACGAGCAAAAGGATTATTATAAGAAAAACTACTATGCTTGTTAAAATAAATTGTACCATATCGAAACTTATATTTTAAATCCAGAAAAACACATCATTGCCATGGCCATAAGACCTACAGTTATAAATGTGATGCCAAGGCCCTGCAAAGAACGCGGTACGTCACAATACTGCATTTTCTCCCTTATGGCACCCATCGAAACTATAGCCAAGGTCCATCCTATACCACTACCTGCGGCATAAACAACAGCGTCTGCCACAGAACCTATGTACTGAGAATTAGAAGGATCAAGATTTATTCGCTGCTGCATAAACAGTGATGCACCCATTATGGCACAGTTAACAGCAATAAGGGGAAGAAATATACCCAATGAAGAATATAGCGACGGCGAGAAACGTTCAACCACCATCTCAACCAATTGCGTTATACCTGCTATGACGGCAATGAACAATATAAAACTAAGATATGATAAATCAACTCCATCTGCAAGACAGTCAGGTCCTAATACATATACCTGCAGCAAATAGTCAACAGGCACTGTTATTATAAGGACAAATGTTACAGCCACACCGAGACCTAATGATGTCTTCACATTCTTTGAAACGGCAAGGAACGAACACATTCCAAGGAAGAATGCAAAAATCATATTGTCAACAAATATTGACCGGAAGAATAAACTTATAATATGTTCCATAATAATTCTTTAATTCAAAACAGTTAATCTTTTTCTGAAAAAAATGACCTGTGTATCCATATTACACAACCTAACAGAATCAAAGCCATTGCAGGCATTGTCATCATACCATTATTGATATATCCGGCCTGATAGAAACTGTCTGGAATAATTTGGAATCCTAGTAACGAACCTCGTCCTAAGAATTCTCTTACAGCACCAACAATTACAAGTATCATTGCATATCCAAGACCATTTGACAGTCCGTCAATAAAACTTGGTATCGGCTTATTTATCATTGCAAAGGCCTCCAGGCGTCCCATCAATATACAGTTTGTAATAATCAGTCCAACGTATACAGACAACTGTACACTGACATCATAGGCAAAAGCCTTGAGAATTTGGCTTACAATTGTAACCAGCGCAGCTACAACAACAAGCTGGACAATGATTCTTATTCGGTTAGGTATGGTATGCCTGATAATAGATATTATTATATTTGAGAAGGCTGTAATTATTGTAACAGCAAGTCCCATTACTATAGCAGGCTTCAGTTGTGATGTAACAGCCAAAGCAGAACAAATGCCAAGCACCTGTACTAGTATAGGATTATCAGCACTCAACGGAGTGGTGAAAATCTGTTTATTTTCTTTTGAAAACAATTTTCCCATAAAACCTTTTTGTTTTTATTTGTCATTAAGAAAACTTATATATTTACCTAAGCAGTCTTTGAGCATCATGTCTACTCCATTAGATGTCAATGTGGCTCCGGTCACACCATCGCATTGCGTAGTTTTATCCTTTACATCGTTCTTTTTCAAGACAGAAAGAGCAATGCCGTTAACGCCGGCCTTTGTCAATTTCTTTCCGATGAACTGCTTCTGCCATTCAATGTTATCTTTTATCTCAGCACCCAAGCCTGCTGTTTCACTTTCATGAGTGAAGTATGCGCCAAAAACTGTGTTTTTGTCATAGTCAATGGCAATATAGCCGCTTATAGGTCCCCATAATCCCATACCATAGACAGGTATGACATATTTTGTCTCATTATTTATTTTACATACAAATAATGCAAGACGTCCCGCCTTAAAGTCTGAACTGTTTAATTTGAACCCTGCATCTTCTCCGCCTTTTGTACCTTTTTTAACTATCTGATTATCAGCATTGATGATGTCGTCGCTCTCAACAATATTTTTATATTGTTCAGCTACCTCATTATCAGTCAGGTCACGCAAGTTGAGTGCGGCCAATATCTGTCGTTTTTTATCCAAAGCGACATTAACATCTTGCGCAGGTTTTAAATAGCTAGAGATAAATGCCAGCAGAAAAGCTACAATAACGACAATTATTGCAGAATAAACAATGGTGTATATATTTGAATTTGTATTCAATACTTTTCTATCTTTTGTCATAGCACTCATGGATTTAAATATTTTGAGAAGTACGTTTTGCTCTCATTGATATATTGTGCTGCACTACGCAATAATCTATTAGAGGCGCAAACATGTTCATAAATAAGATTGAGAGCATCATTCCTTCAGGATATCCTGGATTCATTATTCGGATTGCAATCGCCATTACACCTATCAGGAAGCCATAAATATACTTACCGGTTTCGGTTCTTGCCGAAGTAACCGGGTCGGTTGCCATAAATACGGCACCGAAACAGAATCCTCCTAAGAACAAATGCTCATACCAGGTAATTGATGTCATTCCGAGTTCCTTGAATGTAAATGCCATAAATGCACCACCAACAAATACGCTAAGCATTGTTTTCCAGCTTGCGATACCTGTGACGAGCAGTATTATTGCTCCTATTCCTATGGCAATTACACTTGTTTCACCTATTGAACCAGGTATAAGTCCGACAATCATGTCATTAAGGCTGTAACCTACGTCCATGCCTTGAGATGTAAGTGCAAGAGGTGTAGCTTGTGTAAACGTATCAGGTAAGACATTACCAAGTCCAAATATTGTGTCGTTGGCAATCCATACGCTGTCACCACTCATTTCAGTAGGATAAGAGAAGAACATGAATGCACGCGCAGCCAAGGCAACATTAAATATGTTCATTCCTGTACCGCCGAATATCTCCTTTACGAATATAACTGAAAAAGCCACAGCTATAGCAAGAATCCACAAAGGGCAGTTGACAGGTATGATCATCGGTATTAATATTCCGCTGACGAGGTATCCTTCCTGTATTTCCTCCCCTTTCATCTGCGCCCAGATAAATTCTATACCCAGGCCGACAATATAGCTTACAAGAATTTTGGGTAATACTGCCAAAAATCCGTAAATGAACATATCTATGAAAGACGCATTTGCAAGCTGATTTGCAGAAGCGTAATTCTGATATCCAACATTATACATTCCAAATAATAAAGCCGGAATCAATGCAATGACCACAATACTCATTATTCGCTTAGAGTCTATTGCGTCATGAATGTTTGTTCCGGTCTTAGATGTGGTATTGGGTACATACATAAAAGTCTCAATACCTTCAAAAACACTGCGAAAACAATGGAGCTTTCCGTCGCCTTCAAACAATGGCTTTATTTTGTCTAAATAATTTCTCAACATATGAAATAAATTTAAGCATTCTCTTTACGCAACATGTCTAATCCGTTTCTTACGATAGACTGAAGTTCAAGTTTTGACGAATCAACGAATTCAGGCAAAGCAAAATCCTCAGGAGAAACTTCATATATTCCTAAAGCTTCCATTTTATCAATGTCTCCTACTATAATTGCCTTTATAAGATACTCACCAAATATATTCATTGGCAATACCTTGTCGTATTCGCCACTCATTATCATGTGTCTCTTACCACCTTTTATTCTAGAGTCAAGTGTATATTCTTTTCCCCTTGTAAGCCAACTGAAATAACTTCTATTTACAGAATACTGATTATAACGTGGCATTATCCAACCAAAAAGTTCATTAACATCATCACCCTCTGGTATTACTGTTACTTCCGATGCATGTGCATCAAGATAATCATCAAGAGAACATTTATGTCCAGTAAGAACATTTCCGTTTATTATTCTGATATTCTTATCTTTAGATATATTACCTTCAAGTAAAGATTCAATCTTTTGGCCTACAAGAACATCCATATAACATGGTTTATGAACTTCACTTCCTGCTATGGCTATAGTGTGAACAAGATTTATTTTTCCGGTATTAAACAATCTTCCAATGTAAATCACTGTTGTTGGATCTACGGTCCAAACGACATCTCCCTTATTTACCGGATCGATATGATTTATCTGTACTCCAACATTCCCCGCCGGACAAGGTCCGTCAAAAATATTCACTTCGACATCATCAACCCGTCGTAAACTTTCTGAACATTGATTACGTCCAATGCCAAGATAAGTTTTGGATATTTTTGACAATGCCGTTAGACCTGTTTGAAAATCTTTCTCGTTACCTATTAATTCAAATTCAAAATCACATGCCAAAGGCTTATCGCGCAAAGCGCTGATGAAAATACCTTTAGGCAATACTTCCGGATTTGTAGAAATTGCATAAGGCAACTGATTGATGTATCCAAAAATACCGGCTTCCAACAAAGAGTTGATTACTTCTTCTGATGAAAGAGTATTTACATCTTTCGCTCCGAAATCAACATATTGTTGTGTTTCATCTGAATTAATTACAACTTGCAAAACTTTTCGTCTTTCTCCTCTAACTATTGAAGAAATATTTCCACTAACCGGAGACGAAAATCCAACAGATGGAAATTGCTTGTTTACAAACAGAGTGTCACCAACTTTTACGTGATCACCTTCTTTTACAATCACCTTAGGCTTTACACCTGGAAAGCAATCTGGGCAAAGTGCAAACTCATTACATGCTTTGGCTTTCATTTTTACCTTCTCAGCTTTACCCTTAAGGTGAATGTCTAATCCTTTGCGTAATTTAATAACTTTTGTCATAGTGTCAGTTTAAAAAAACTGTAGGTTCTTTATATTTTTGCTCTGCAAATCTACAAAAATTAACTGTAATAAACGAACAAATTTAAAGAAATGTGTAATATTGACATGCTCAATAATTCATTACAAAAAATCAAAAATTAAAGTTTAACATTCAAATTGTACGTTCAATAACGAAAATCCATACCAAGGACATATACTTTTCACCATTTTTCTTGATTTATTCGTTTATTACGATGAATTCATGTATTTTTGTAGGGGATTTCAAAAATAATACATATTTGTTATAATCCTGATACGGCAATAAAACAATAGAAATTTTGAAAAAAATAAGACATATAATAAATGGAACAATATGGACTATAATAATTGTTTATATTTCAGCAATTGTTTTAATCCATATACCTTTCATTCAGGCGTGGGTCGGCGGGCGTGTTAGCAGTGCCCTGGCGACAAAATTAAACACACGTGTTTCTATAGGTCGAGTGGATTTAGGACTTCTGAATAGGATTGTTATTGACGACGTAGAGGTCTATGACCAAAATTCAAAACAGATGATAATTGCATCGCGCTTGGCGGCAAAGGTTGACTATTATCAACTGATAAGAAATGGTTGTGTTTATATTTCTTCTGCTCAAATTTTTGGTTTGAAAGGTATCTTTTACAAAAAGGACAAGATTTCCAAACCAAATTATCAGTTTGTCTTGGATTCTTTAGCCTCAAAGGATAAAAGTAAAAAGTCGAATCTTATGTTGAGTATCAATTCCCTAATAATTCGACATTCTTCAATAAAATACGACAGAGAAGACATACCCTGTACCCCATCACATTTTAATTTGAACCATTTAGATTTAAATAACATAAGTGCCCATTTTATAGTTCCTTATTACACAAATGACAGTGCATCCGTAATTGTTAAAAAATTATCACTAGATGAAAATTCCGGATTTGGCTTAAAGGATTTAAAGTTCGATTTAAAATATAATAAGAGTAAAGCTGAAATTGAGAACTTTAAACTTCTTATGCCTAATTCTGAGATTTATTCAAATGGCCTAACCGTTAACTATCAATACAAAAATAATAAGCCGGATATACAATCTGTTAAATATTCTGGTGATATTAACATAAAAAGATTTTCAGTTTCTGATATTAAATGCTTTATTCCAAAACTTAAATATAGCATTAAGCCATTATCCTTAAATATCAGTTTTACTGGTGATTACAGCAGTTTAAGTATAAATAGGCTTAATCTTTATAGCGATGGTCTTTTAAGTCTAAATGCAAATGGAAAAATTTCGAAACATAAGTCAAGCCTTAGCTGGCACGCCAATGTTTCCAAACTTGAATGTAATATTCCAAATGCAGTAAAATTGTTAGGATCATCAGATTCTGGCATTAATATCCCCCAATTTATATCTAATATTGGCAACTTTACATATTATGGAACCGCAAAAGGAGCAGGTAAGTCGGTGTATGTTAATGGCGATATTAAAACAGACGTAGGAAACCTAGACATAAAATTAGATAAAAACAAAATAGAAATAAATACAAGCATAAAGACCGACAATATAAATTTGTGTAAATTGTTGGGTAATGAACATTTTGGAACTTTGTCAACCAATTTAAGTCTGAAATTCGTTGATTTCATAAATAATGCTTCAAAAATATATATTGATGGAGTATTTCCACACTTCGACTATAATAAATATCAATACAACAATATTATTGTTAAGGGATTGTATAACAAAAAAACTTTTGACGGACTGCTAAAGCTAAATGATCCAAACGGACAAATTAATATTGAGGGTAAAATGTTTGCAAATAATATTGATGAGACCTCAATTAATGCATCTGTAAGGAATCTGGATTTATCAAGATTAAACATCACTAATAAATGGAAAGATACAAAGTTTAATTTTGATATAAATACAAATGTTACATACAATTCAAGTAATGCAAATCTTGTTGACGGAAGCTTAACGGTTCGGGATTTTTCAATGATTTCACCAAATGAAACATTTTCCATTAACCGATTGAATATCAATGCAGATAAAGAATCGATATCCATGCAAAGTGATTTTGGCAATATTGATATTCATGGAAAATATCAAATAAAAACCATAATAAACAGTTTTACTAATTTGCTCCACGAAAAACTGCCTACAATATTTACAGCATACAATAAATCCAATAATGAAATAAAAGTTAATGCAACGATTACAAAATCAGATTGGCTCAGAAAGTTTTTTAATATTCCATTAAAATTAAACGGTCCATTACATTTATCAGCTGAAATAAATGATGTTAAGAAACATTTTAGAATGCTTTGTAAAACGAATGGATTCATTTATAATGAAAGTCCATACGAAAATGTATTTATCAGTGCAGACACCCCTGATGACACTTTGAAGTTAGAAGGAAGAATAAATAAAGTTATGACGAATGGTCATAAATTATCTCTTACGTTTAACACAAGCGCCATTGCTGATAAACTCTCAACTATAGTAAATTGGCATAATCATCAAGAAAAGCCTTTTGTCGGTTCATTAAATGCAGATACTAAGTTTATAATGAATGCTAAAGGTAAACCTGATGTCAATATTGAAATTAACCCATCGGATATATTAATTAACGATACCGTTTGGCACATAAAACCGGCCAACATCACCTACAGCAATGGAAATTTGACAGTTGATCATTTCTCTGTTGAGCATAATAAACAGCACATAAAAGTTTATGGAATGGCCACAAAAAGCCTGTCAGACTCCATTATTGTCGATATGCAGGATGTGGATGTCAACTATGTATTGAACCTTGTGAATTTTCACTCTGTTGAATTTCAAGGCTATTCAACGGGTAAGGCATATATAAAATCTGTATTCTATGATCCTGAGCTATATGCAAAATTAAATATTAATCAATTTAAATTTCAGGATGGACGTATGGGAAATTTAAATGCAGACGTTTCATGGAATAAAACAGACAAACAAATAGACATTGATGCTATAGCAAAAGATGGCGAGGATAAAGCAACCATAATCAAAGGCTATGTCTCACCTTCCCGGAATTATATTGATTTGAATATTAGAGCCAAAAATACAAATATTGAATTTCTTGAAGGATTCTGTGGAACATTCATGGATGACATAAAGGCAAATGCAAATGGCAGTGTTAGATTATGTGGACCTTTGAATAATATAAATCTAACAGGACTCCTGATTACAAACGGTAATGTAAGAATTATACCAATAAACACGACATACACATTAGCCAATGATACAATAAGATTTTTACCTGACAATATTGTGTTTGCTGCTGATACAATTAGAGACCGAAATGGGAACATTGGAATTGTCAGTGGCAGACTTCACCACAGGCATCTGACGAATCTAACTTATGATTTAAACATTAAGACTAATAATCTTTTATGTTACGATACACGCAGCTATGGAAATGAAACTTTCTATGGAACGGCATACGGCACAGGCTCATGTTCAATAAAAGGTGGAAATGGCCGTATTGACATTGACATAAACATAACCCCAGAAAAAGGATCATTTATTGAATATAATGCTGCAAGCCCGGAAGCTATATCTGACCAGCAATTTATTACATGGCATGACAAGACTTACCATAATAATAATGATTCAGTCAGCGCAGACTCTGCTGACGATGAAACGCATGACGAAAATATCGACAAGCCATCAGATATGCATATCAATTTCTTGATAAATATGAATCCCGATGCCACGTTGCGTGTATTGATGGATAAGTCTAATTATGACTATATTGCCTTAAATGGTACAGGCAGCATACGTGCAACATACTTCAATAAAGGAGCATTTAATATGTTTGGAACATACCAAATAGAAAATGGAATATATAAACTTACAATACAAAATATAATAAAAAAAGTATTTCAATTTCAAGATGGAGGAACAATAACATTTGGAGGTGATCCTTATAAAGCGGCATTAAACCTAAAGGCTTTGTATACTGTCAACAGTGTACCACTTTCAGACCTGCAAATTGGAAATAGTTTTTCAAGCAATAACATAAGGGTTGATTGCATAATGAATATCAGTGGAACGCCACAGTCCCCACACATTGACTTTGACTTAGATTTACCGACAGTCAGCAACGAAGCAGAACAAATGGTACGTACGGTTATTAATGGTGAAGAAGAAATGAACCAACAAGTCGTTTACCTGCTAAGTATCGGCCGTTTCTATATGCAAAAGAATAACAGTTCATCAAGTCAAGAAGGACAGCAGAATCAGACGAGCCTTGCTATGCAGAGCTTGCTTAGCGGAACGATAAGCCAACAAATTAATTCACTTTTGGGAAGTCTGGTTAAAAATAATAACTGGACATTTGGTGCAAACATAAGCACTGGTGATGAAGGATTTAATAACGCTGAATATGAAGGACTTTTATCCGGAAGGCTGCTAAATAACCGATTAATAATTAATGGACAATTCGGTTATAGGGACAATGCGAATGCTACAACTTCATTTATTGGTGATTTTGACGTAAATTATCTGTTACTTCCAAACGGTAACATTTCATTAAAAGTATACAATCAGACAAATGACAGATATTTCACGAAATCATCATTGAACACACAAGGTGTAGGTCTGATTATGAAAAAGGACTTTAATTCATTAATGGAACTTTTTGGATTTAAAAGAAAAAAATAAGACTAATATGTTAAAGCATTAATATTAGCCTTGTTAATAAAGAAAATTAAATTATAACTTTAACGGCCATATAAAGAATACACTTATATGGCCGTTATATGATTTCATTAAAGTTCAATTGGTGTATATTCCAAATTGAAGACATCAGCAACAGCCTTATTCGTCACTTTACCTTCAACAACATTTAGTCCTTTACGTAATGCCAGATCATCCTTACAAGCCTTCTGCCAACCCTTATCAGCTAAAGCAACAGCATATTTTAATGTAGCATTAGTCAATGCATACGTTGATGTGTTAGGTACAGCACCCGGTATGTTGGCAACAGCATAATGGACAATACCGTCAACAACGTATACAGGATCACTGTGAGTCGTAGGATGTGAAGTTTCAAAGCATCCACCTTGGTCTATAGCGACATCAACCAGAACAGTCCCTGGCTCCATAAGCTTCAACATATCGCATGTTATCAAGTGAGGAGCTTTGTCTCCCGGAATAAGAACTGCACCTATAACAATGTCTGCATCTTTGATTTCATTTACCACATTGTGATGAGATGAATATATAGCATTTACGTTAGCTGGCATTGTTATTGAAAGTTCTCTGAGTACGCTGAGTGATATGTCCGTGATAACAACATTTGCGCCCATGCCTGCTGCTACTCGTGCAGCAGCCTGTCCAACTATACCGCCTCCAAGAACAACAACCTTTGCAGGATGTACTCCTGGTACGCCACAAATAAGTTTGCCTTTACCGCCTTTTGTCTTTTGAAGATAATAAGCACCATTTATTGTTGCCATGCGACCGGCGACTTCACTCATAGGAGTCAGTAACGGCAAAGATTTGTCCTCAAGCTGCACTGTTTCATATGCAAGACAAATACTGCCGCTCTTTATCATTGCATCTGTTAATTCTTTATCACAAGCAAAATGGAAATAAGTGAAAACAAGTTGCCCTTTTCTTATAAGGTTATATTCAGGTGCAATCGGTTCCTTTACCTTTACTATCATATCAGATGTTTTGTATACATCTTCAATTGTCGGTAAAATTTTGGCTCCAACCTCTTCATACATCTTATCTGTAAAACCACTATTTTCACCAGCTGTATGTTGCACATATACCTCATGACCATGCTTTATCAACTCTGACACACCGGCAGGTGTCATTCCTACTCTGTTCTCGTTGTTTTTAATTTCTTTTGGAATACCAACTTTCATAATTAATTAGGTTTTAAAGTTAAATAAATAATTCAACAGCAAATATAAGAAAAAGAATGATATATAGCTTTATTTTAGCAACTTTTATCGGTAATTTTAGCATAAAATATGATATACATACTCCTACATAAATTTCAATAAATAAAAAAATATTACAATTATCGTTTTGTAATAAGTGGATTTTTGCGCTTAATAAACGTTAAAATATCACATTTTTACCATTTTATAGGTACAACATATTGATATTTTTTGTAATTTTGCAGCGTTTTCAGAAAGGAATCAAGCTATTAGCTTGAAAATCAGGTACTTACAAAATATAAGGCAAATAGATGAGACAATTAAAAATTCAGAAAAGTATTACCAACCGTTCAAGTGAAGCCTTGGACAAATATCTTGTAGAGATAGGTCGTGCTCCATTAATTTCAATTGATGAAGAAATTGAGTTAGCTCAGAAGATAAAAAAAGGCGGACCTGAAGGTGAACGCGCAAAGAATAAACTAGTAACAGCCAATCTCCGATTTGTTGTATCTGTAGCAAAACAATATCAACATCAGGGACTCACATTGACTGACCTTATAGATGAAGGTAATATTGGTCTGATTAAAGCTGCTCAAAAATTTGATGAAACCAGGGGATTCAAATTTATATCATATGCTGTATGGTGGATTCGTCAGAGCATTCTACAAGCTATTGCGGAACAAAGCCGTATAGTTCGTCTCCCGTTGAATCAGGTTGGTTCTCTGAACAAAATCAATCACGAAATAAATAAATTTGAGCAGGAAAACCAACGTCACCCATCTGTATCAGAATTGTCAGAAGTAACAAAACTTGATGAAGAGAAAATAGGTCAATCATTAGCTGCAGACGGTCATCACGTAAGTATTGACGCTCCTTTTCAAGACGGTGAAGACAATTGCATGTTAGACGTAATGCCTAGTGGCGATGACAGCCGTACAGACAGACAAGTAGACCACGAGTCAATGGCCCAGGAATTAAATTCTGTATTGAGCAAAGTTCTTAAAGAACGCGAAATAACAATTATACGTGAATGTTTCGGTATTGGATGTCACGAAAAAGGACTCGAAGAAATAGGTGATCAACTTGGCTTGACACGTGAACGTGTACGCCAAATTCGCGAAAAAAGTATTGCAAAATTACGTGAAAGCGGTAATGCAAAAATATTGATTAAGTATTTAGGCTAATCATACAAAATATTTCGCCTATTAATTTAATAAAGCCAAAGTAGAAAATTTATAAATCTGCTTTGGCTTTATTTTTTATATTAAGATTCAGTTTTGAAAAGTTGTAAAATTAAATCCTATTAACGACCCCTTATATGCTTCTAGAATAAAGCAGTGTTTTATTGTTTAAAACTCAGTTAGTTTTATAACAAAACCCACTGAGTTATATAATGAAATTAAGCGAGTAATTCCTCTTCTACAAGCAATATTTATATAAAACCTATTTATACCAAATATAGTTGAAAACTTATTATGCTGGTATCAAGAAATTTATAACTTCTTGTTCAACAGTTATGCTATAAGAACCAACCGGAGTTTTCATCAATCTTCCGTCTATACTTACCATGGCTTTTACAGCCTCGTTAACAACAACTTCCTTCGTTCTATACGGATGTACGCTGTGATGATTAAGAAACTTGCCTGTAAACAATAAATAGAACCCCTCAAATAACTGTGTCATTTCAGGATGATATACCACAGAAACATCCAAAAGTCCATTATACGGCACTGCATTTGGGGTTTGCCCATAGCCGGAAGCATTACCTATGCATACTGTCATTATTTTCCTTTTTATAATATCTGAATTGATTTTTAAAGACATTTTGTAATCAAGTCTTTGGAAAATCATCAGAATAAGTGAGAACAAAAACGACAATGACCTTGAGCCGAACAATCTATGTGTCTGCTGTCTGAGATTCATTATGGCTGAAATCAAGCCAATATTTACACAATTAAGAAAATATCTGTGACAAGCCTCTCCTTTTGCATTTAAATAATGTATACATCCTAAATCAATCTTTCTTACACGATGTTGCTTTAGCCATTTAATGGTTTGGCTAATGTCATTTTCTTTTAAATTCCAATAATGTGCAAAATCATTCATCAGACCATTAGGTATCAGACCGATACTGACAAGCTCGCGCACTTTAGGATCAGCAGACATAAGACAATTTACGGCATCATTGAGGGCAGAATCACCTCCCACAATAACTATAGTCTTATAGCCATTGTTTATAAACATATTGATAAGCCTAGTGACACTATCCTGATTTTCACTTTGCACAAAGTCATAATCAATATCGTTTTCCTTCAGACAATTCTCAATTTTAGCCCATCTTTTCTTGGATGAGGCTACGCCATGCTTCGGGCAATATAAAATCCCCCATTTGTTATCTGTATCTGCCATAATTATATATCTCTATATGTTAAAAGCACAAACTATCCGTTGCAAACAGTTTTGATATATTTTATCTTTTCTTCCAAAGGAAGTGAATAGTCGATCCAATTTATTATGAAGCCACGTCTTTCCATTCCTCTAAACCATGTCATTTGTCTTTTTGCAAACTGATGAATGGCTATTTCTAGCGAACGGAACATTTCCTCATAGCTAATCTCTCCAATAATATATTTAGTGACAAATTTATATTCAAGCCCGTAATATATTAAGTCTTGCGGAGTAATACCTTTTTCCAACAACATTTCCACTTCTTCAATCATGCCGGAATTCAATCGCTGCTTGAGTCTTTCGCTTATACGCCTTCTCCGTTCCTCACGTCCAATGTCTATTCCGAATATTGTTGATTTTATTTTTGGATAATGACATTCTTTGACTTGAGAGTTAATTTTATAGTATGTTTCTATTTCTATAGCCCTAATTGCTCTTTTTTTATTATCTACATCCGTAGAGTTATGCATATTTGAGCCATTTTCCTTTTTTAATTGTATCAGAATTTCCGTCAATTCATCCAATGATTTACTTTCAAGTGTATCACGTAAAATTCTGTTTTCAGGTACAGCCACAAGATTATATCCATTTAACACGGCTTCTATATATAATCCGGAACCGCCACACAATATAGGAATTTTTTTTCTGCTTACAACGTCATTATAAGCAGAAAAAAAATCTTGTTGATACTCAAATAGATTATACTTGGTACCAGGCTCGACAATATCTATAAGATGATAATTTATATGTTTATTATTAATATTATAATCCTCCAAATCCTTTCCTGTACCAATATCCATGCAACGATAGACCTGCCGACTGTCTGCACTAATAATTTCTGCATCTATATCTGCAGCGAGAGCAGCAGCTAAAGACGTTTTACCGGAAGCTGTAGGACCTAAAATTGTTATCATATTTTGCATGGTAAATTTACGATATTGTATATATCAGTGCAAAAATAATAAAAAAAAACCGTCCGACAATATCGAACGGTTTTTTTTATTATTTTATGGTGTTATATCAATTAACCATTGTGTTTCTTCATGATCTTAATCAGATCAACTACTTTGTGAGAGTAACCAATCTCATTGTCATACCAAGAAACAACCTTAACGAATTTATCTGTAAGATAAACACCTGCGTCTGCATCGAAAATTGATGTCAGAGGGCAACCCAGGAAGTCAGAAGAAACAACTTTATCTTCTGTGTAACCTAGAATACCTTTCAGTTCACCTTCAGAAGCCTCTTTCATAGCTTTGCAGATATCCTCTTTTGTTGCAGGGTTCTTCAAGTTAACTGTCAAGTCAACAACAGAAACATCAAGAGTAGGAACACGCATTGATATACCTGTCAGTTTACCGTTCAGTTCAGGAATAACCTTACCTACTGCCTTAGCAGCACCTGTTGAAGACGGGATGATGTTGCCAGAAGCAGCACGACCACCACGCCAATCCTTCATAGAAGGACCATCTACTGTACGCTGTGTAGCTGTTGTAGAGTGAACAGTTGTCATAAGACCAGTCTCAATACCAAACTTGTCGTTCAGAACTTTAGCGATAGGAGCGAGACAGTTTGTTGTACAAGATGCGTTTGAAACGATCTGCTGACCAGCATATTTATCAGTATTTACACCGCAAACGAACATATCAGCCTGACGTCCGTCCTCACCTTTCTTTGAAGGAGCTGAAAGTACAACATATTTTGCACCAGCCTGAAGATGCTTCTCTGCGCGATCCATTGTAAGATAGAAACCAGTTGATTCAACAATATACTCAGCACCGATTTCGTCCCATTTCAGATCAGCAGCGTCTTTCTCAGCTGTAACACGGATATGGTTACCGTTAACGATCAGTTCGTTCTTCTCTTTGTCAACTTCAATTGTACCGTCAAACTGACCATGCATTGTATCATACTTCAGCATATAAGCCATGTAATCAACAGGAAGAAGGTCATTGATACCTACTACAACTACATCGTTCTTGTTAGCCTCTTCAAGAGTTGAACGGAAAACGAAACGACCAATACGGCCAAATCCGTTAATACCAATTTTAATCATCTTTTTTTTATTTTAAAGGGTTAAAATAATTTCCTTAAATAATTTATACCTAATTTTTGTTAAAAGCGCTGGTAGATCGCCTAGAATAATACTAAAGACATGCGCTCTGTATATTTCTTTTCTTTTCGACCGCAAAATTACATTTTTTTTTTTAATTGTGTTATTTCCGATTATTAAATAATATAAAAAAATGAACATAATTTGGCAAAACATAGTTATATAAAACATGTTAATGCCCATTTTGATATGTCTAATTACTAAATCATGGCAACTGTCAGCCCTGCCATAACAATACTGACCATTGACATTAGTTTAATCAGGATATTTAATGACGGGCCTGATGTATCTTTAAATGGGTCGCCCACTGTATCACCGACAATAGCCGCTTTATGACATGCAGACCCTTTTCCACCGTAATGTCCTTCTTCTATCATTTTTTTTGCATTATCCCATGCTCCACCTGCATTAGCCATAAAAATGGCTAATGTGAATCCTGTAGACATTCCACCTATAAGAAGTCCTAAAACGCCTGAAACTCCAAGAATGAGTCCGACTATTACAGGAATTGCTATAGCTAGCAACGAAGGGAGTATCATTTCATGAAGAGCAGACCTTGTCGATATTTGAATGCAACGCTCATAATCAGGCGTCGCTTTGCCTTCAAGTATTCCCTTAATCTCTTTAAACTGTCTCCTAACTTCTTCAACCATAGCTCCTGCCGCACGCCCTACAGCCCCCATTGTTATACCGCTGAAAATAAATGCAGACATTGCACCGATAAAAATACCAATCAATACTTTTGGATTAATCAGGTTTACTTGAAAATAGTTTATGAAGTCTAACAAATCTGCATTATTGGGATTAAACACATTTCCTATGTTATCGAAATAGACTGTACCTTCATTAACGGCTCTTATCATATTAATTTTTATTTCTTCAATATATGAAGCCAATAGCGCAAGTGCCGTAAGCGCAGCACTTCCTATCGCAAAGCCCTTACCTGTTGCGGCTGTCGTATTTCCCAATGCATCTAACGCATCAGTCCTTTTTCTTATATCTTCACCCAATTCACACATTTCAGCATTACCTCCGGCATTATCTGCAATTGGTCCGTAAGCATCAGTCGCCAGAGTTATTCCTAAGGTAGAAAGCATTCCGACAGCCGCAATTCCGATTCCGTATAAACCTTTAGAAATACTTGCAGAATTTAAGGACATATCAAAGCCGTTTGCACACAAATAACTTGCAATTACTGCTACTGATATAGTGATTACCGGTACCATAGTAGATATCATGCCTGTGCTTATTCCTTTTATTATTACTGTTGCAGAACCTGTCTGAGATGATTTCGCTATACTTTTTGTCGGGCCGTAGCTTTGGCTCGTATAAAATTCTGTTGCAGCCCCAATTACAACTCCGGCAATAAGACCACTTATAACAGAGAAAGACACGCCTATCCAATTATCTATTTTTAGTAAATATAAAATTACAAATGAAGCTATTGCTATCAAAACAGCAGATACATTTGTTCCAAGATTAAGCGAATGTAATAATTCTCTCATTGTTGCATTGTCTTTTGTACGTACAATAAATATTCCTATTAATGACAAGAATATTCCAACGGCAGCAATAAGCATAGGTGCAATTACTGCCTTCAACTGCATTTCAGAATTAATTCCAAAAGCCATGGCACCAAGAGCAGCCGCACTAAGTATACTTCCACAATAACTTTCATAAAGGTCTGCGCCCATACCTGCAACATCTCCTACATTGTCACCCACATTATCTGCTATTGTTGCAGGGTTGCGAGGATCGTCTTCTGGTATGTTCTCTTCTACCTTACCAACCAAGTCAGCCCCAACATCAGCAGCCTTTGTATATATACCTCCACCTACACGCGCAAATAATGCCTGTGTGGATGCCCCCATTCCAAATGTCAGCATTGTTGTAGTTATAGTGACCAGTGCAGTATCCTCACCTTCATAAAATGCACTTAGGATAACGAACCAAATAGCGATGTCAAGTAATGCCAAGCCAACAACAACCAGTCCCATTACAGCTCCACTTCTGAATGCTATTTTAAGACCTCGATTAAGTCCCTTGCCCACCGCATTAGCCGTACGAGCCGATGCGTATGTTGCAGTCTTCATTCCAAAGAATCCGCACAAGCCTGAAAATATACCACCTGTCAAGAAAGCAAATGGCACCCAAGGATTTTGTACGTTAAGCACATAAGACATAAATGCAAATATTATGCATATAATAATAAATATTATTGAAACAACTTTATATTGCTGTTTCAAATAAGCCATTGCTCCGGCTCTTACAAATCCGGCGATTTCTTTCATGCGCTCAGTGCCTTCACTTTCTTTCATCATTGACTTGAAAAAGTACCATGCCATTATTAATGCGCATAAAGAGGCCAATGGTACGAGCCAAAATACATATGGTATATTCATGGTATTAATTTGTTTTAAAATTTGAAAGACAACTGGGTGTCAATCATACTATAATTATGTTTTTCAATTGAACGGTCATTTACTAGAATATATTCTGCGGATAGTTTTAAGTTCTTGACGAACTCATAATCAGCACCAACCTCATAATATGTTTTACTGGTGTTCCAGTCTGCACTAGGACGATACATATCATATCTAGCTTTTATATGAAACTTATTCTTAATAACCGGGGCTATAGCCAACGCATAAAAGCCGTCTGCCTTATCTCCTTTTGCATAATTTATTTCCGTATTACTCAAATCACTCTTTTCATTATAGCTTGTCTTAAAACTCAGGCCAGTAGAATGAATGTATTCAGAACGGAACGTCCAGTCGTTTATCACATATTCGCCACTTATGGCATAACGCCTTTTTGGCAAACTTACTATCCCAGTATCACCTTTTCTTGCATACGAGCCTGTCCATCCAAATGCTCCAATACGCATACCTTGTACCGGCATAATCCAGATACCTCCAATAATATCTTTCTGATTATCTACGTCTTTCGTATTAATGCCTTGGCCGTTGAACACTCCAATCTGATAGTGAAACAATGCTCTACCGTTTGCTGTTTTTAGTAAATCTCCCTGCAGCTGAACACCTATATCACGCCCATTTGAAGAGTGCTCTCCTACCCTGTCTGTAAATCCTGCTAAATTCGAAACATTCTGCGAATAACCCATAAAGCCCTGATCTATTGGATTCATAGGGTTTTCGAATGTAAATGGCCGTTTGAACTGACCTACTTTTATTCTTACAAATTTATATTTTTGCCATTCAACAAAAGCATCTACAATTCGTGGGCTTTCACTTAACGTAGAAGTATTCCCATTAATTTGTCCTTGTATTTTATATGCAAAATCATTAAACAGGCGGCCATCCAAAGACAATCTCACCATTCTTAAACTAAAAGTGTTACTTTTAGCGTTGTCTTTTCCAGAATACTGATATTGCCCTATTACATATCCGCTCAGTTTGGGTTTACTAAATATTTCATTACTCTTTTGTGCATATACATTTGATGTTAAAACACAAGTAGCTAACAGCGTAACAAATAACTTTTTCAATTTCTTATAATTTTAATTTCTTATTCAAAGTTCTTTATATTCTGATTCCGTAAAACTCATCAGCATTATATTGTCAGTTTCTTCTATCAAGAAGGACTACATTTTCGACATGCGGTGTATGAGGGAACATATCTACAGGCTGCACGGCAACCACTTTATAAGTGCTGTCTAATAAAGTAAGATCACGTGCTTGTGTAGCAGGATTACAGCTTACGTATACTATACGTTTTGGAGCAGCATTAATTATCACCTGTATTACATCAGGATGCATACCAGCCCTAGGAGGGTCTGTTATTATTATGTCAGGCTTTCCGTTCTCGGAGATAAATTCATCCGTCAAGATATCTTTCATATCACCTGCATAAAATGTAGTATTACTTATATTATTTATTTTAGAATTTACTTTTGCGTCTTCTATCGCTTCTGGAACATATTCTATTCCAACCACATGTTTCGCATATCGTGATACAAAGTTTGCAATAGTTCCAGTCCCCGTATAAAGGTCATATACAAGTTCTTTTCCTGTGAGCTCTGCAAAATTACGAACAACAGAATAAAGATGAAAAGCCTGCTCTGTATTTGTCTGATAAAAACTCTTTGCGCCGACTTTAAACTTTAGGCCATCCATCGTTTCATAAATATAATCATTACCTTTAAACACTTCAATATTTAAATCGTTAAAAGTGTCATTACCCTTTTGGTTGTTTACATATAGTAATGATGTTATTTCAGGGAACTTGTCAGCTATATATTTAAGTAGTTTTTTTGCTTCTGCCTCATCTCCACTTTGCTCATAGTGAAATTGTATAAGAACCATCCATTCGCCGGTGTCAGAATTTCTTATCATAATATCACGCAACAGTCCGTGTTGTTTTCTAATATCAAAAAACGACATATCTGTTTCATAAGCATAATCTCTAATGGCATTTCTTATTTTATTTTGTAAATCATCCATAAGCCAGCACTTTTCAATTGGAAGTATTTTGTCAAAAGCACCAGTTATATGAAAGCCAACAGCATTCATCTGAGAAAATTCTGTCCCAGAATTTATTTCTTCTTGTGTAAGCCAACGCTTGTTTGAACATCCAAATTCAAGTTTGTTACGATATGCCTGAGACTTAACAGAGCCTAGAATCTGATTAAATTCCGGAAGTTGAATTTTGCCAATACGCGTTAACTGATCAAACACCTGCTTCTGTTTCATCTTAAGCTGTTCTTCATAAGGGATGTTTTGCCATTTACAACCTCCACATATACCAAAATGCTGACAAAACGGCTTAACCCTCTTATCGCTATATTTGATGAACTTAATTATTTCGGCCTCACAATAACTATGTTTTTTCCTTTTTACTTGTAAGTCAACAACGTCACCTGGTACAGCAAATTGGACAAAGACAACAAGGTCATTTACTCTTGCAAGTGATTTACCCTCTGCCGCATAATCTGTTATAGTAACGTTTTCCAAAACAGGCAGTGCTTTTTTCTTTCTGCTCATCTGTGATCTGTGCTATTTAATTAATAAAATGACAAAACACACATGCAATTATATGAATAAAATTAGGATTTCGATTTGTTCATAAATAGATGCGTGCAATTATTCAAATGCAAAGGTAACGGATATTTTCCAAAATGTAACGATGCTTAAAATAAAAAATAAGAAAATTTTATTTTCTGTTTATGTTATAAAAGCGTTATGTTACATTGATAACAATAAAGGTTTATGCAGTCATTATCTGCATGTTTTTAAGTCTAAAGCTATTTTATATGGTTAGAGAAATAAAGACAAATACCTTAAATTTATAATCATAAATATATAAAGTAAGGTATTTGTCTTCAGTCACATAACAATATCGGTTAAATATTTTAATTATAATATTTTATATTATCCGCAATAGAAAGAAGTTTCAACAAGTTTTTGCATAAGTTTCGTATCTTTCTCGGCAGATTTACGGAGTTTTGTGTCATCTTTATCCTTTAATGACTTAACTATACCATCTATCATTCTAGAAGAGAACACTCCCTTGTCTTCATATAATTCGCGCTGTTTTTCAAGCCATTTTGCAGATGAGACACACGAATCCGGCAGCTGTTCAAACTTTGACAGGCCATTTTTTGCCTCGTTCATTCCAACGTATTTATCACTTGCTAATTGCAATGCCTTTTCTTCTTCCATTTCCAACCCGTATCTACATGCGACACATAGTCCGGCCATAAGTTGATATATATCAGCAGAACCATCAGGTGAGCGCATTTCAACTGTCTGTTTCAATGTAGTATCATTGTTAGCCTCTGCTTCAAGCGTATTAACTTGTATACACATATCTCGTCCAGAAGTCCATCCTAATGGAACACGAACAAGTACAGATCTGTTACAATCACCCCAACATACGTTTGTTGGTGCTTCCTGATGAGGAACAAGCCTAAAGTATGATACTGGAGTCTTATTACCAAATGCTGTTATTGACGGTGCCAGAACCATCATGCCGGCAATAGCACGACGTGCCTCATCAGAAAGTTTTCGATCCTTTATCATGCAGTTTTTACCGTCTTTCATCATACGCATATGTATATGCAAACCTGAGCCAGCTTTTCCCACAGTGATTTTAGGAGCAAATGTAATGTCAAGATCATTCATGTGAGCCAAGTTTCTGATAACCCATTTCGCTAAAATCAGCTGATCTGCGGCAGTCTCGGCCGGACATGGCAGAAACTCTATTTCATTTTGTTCAAAAACTTTTCCATTTTGAGTGAAGTTGCCTACTTCAGAATGTCCATATTTAATCTGTCCGCCTGTCTGGGCAATATAAGCCATACATTGTTTACGAAACTCATTAAATTTTGCAAAAGGTCCTGACTCATGATAACCTCTTTGGTCTACGGCTGGAAACATTTCGTCATCATCTGCAATAACATAATACTCTAATTCTCCCATTGCCTCAAAAGTCATCCCTGTTGATTGCGTAAATGCGACAGCTGCTCTATGTAAAGTCTGTTCCGGAGAACACTCAAATGGTTCACCATCCTTGTTGAAAAAAGAACAAAGCATACACAATGTCGGTATTTCAGAGAATGGACTGACAAATGCTGTCCTGAATCTAGGAATTACGTATAAATCGCTATTTTCAGCTTCTATAAATGAAGGAAACAGGCTTGAACCATCTACACGTTCACCATCAGTTAGTATAGTTTCAAGATAAGCATAATTATTTATCATAAAATTTAAGGTCTTTATACGTCCATCTTCTGCAGGATACATAAAATCAATCATACGTATACCTTTTTCACGTATAAAGGTAATTATATCTGCTTTTGTAAAGCATTTTGAAGGTTTGTGAAGGAACTCTACCAGCGGGTTCGCACTCATTTCAATTGTCTTGTCCATAATTATAAAGTGTTTAATATAAGTAATTTAGATTTAAATTATAACCAAATTTATTATCATTGACAGCAAATGTTGTACTTTCTGTCCTACCTATATATTAATAAGGTAGGAGCATATAGCACTATATCCTGCAATACTTTTTTATGCATAAGCATACATACAATATACTTTTCACGGTATCTTTTATACAAAGATAGATATTTTAAATTGCAAAACAAATTTTTCAAATTTATTTTAGCATACATTCAAATATAATCACATTGCTAAGGTTAATTACTCTTTTTTACATAATTCAGACATGTGTCAAATAGAAATCTTTTTTTTATAATTATAACATTTTGCTTAATGAAATAGTTTCATGATTTGTCTATAACCATAAATATTATATATTTATAATTGCTATAAATTAAATTTATACCATAAATTTTAGGCTATTGATTAATTGCCATATCATAACTAATTAGAATAATTAAACTCGTTTTGATTTTGGTAAAATCATTATAAAATACATATTTTTATTATACGAAAAACTATAATTAATCAAGAATAATACTTTGTTTATAAAACAACAAGTAATATTCAACATTACGAAAGTTAATATTCCATCTTCTAAATTTATAATACACAGCATTCGTGTCATTGACAAATGTCAAGCATTATACATTATCTAAACGTACAGACACAATATACAACATTACACTTTGACTTAATTTTACACGATTATGTTACAAAATGTAAATTCGCATGCCGTAAGTCCATGTTACACTTTTTAACAAATCCAATCTATTTTGTATTTTCTAATAAAATCTCATATAAATCATTGTTTCAGTTTAATAAAAATAAGTATCAAATAAAGTCAGGCGATAAAAAAATATACTTTACTATTCAAAAACAGATAAAAAAATTTGTTGATTAATGAAATTTAAGTATATTTGCAAATACATATAATCTTGGATAAAATATACATGAAAACCATAAATTAATATGACAGAAAAAAGAGTTTATACCTTTGGTAACGGAAAAGCTGAAGGAAAAGCAGATATGCGTAATCTGCTGGGTGGAAAGGGTGCCAATTTGGCTGAAATGAATCTTATCGGTGTACCAGTTCCTCCTGGTTTCACTATTACAACAGATGTTTGTAACGAATATTTTGAAAAAGGAAAAGAGTGTGTAGTAGCTCTCCTTAGTGATGACGTTAAGGCATCTGTACATCATATTGAAACTTTAATGAACAGTAAATTCGGTGATATTGAAAATCCATTGCTTGTCAGCGTTCGCTCTGGTGCGCGCGCATCAATGCCAGGTATGATGGATACAATATTAAATCTTGGTCTGAATGATAAGGTTGTTGAAGGACTTGCCAAGAAAACTGGAAATGAGAGATTTGCTTATGATAGTTATAGACGTTTCGTACAGATGTATGGTGATGTCGTTTTAGGCATGAAACCTGTCAACAAAGACGATATTGATCCCTTCGAAGCAATAATACAAAAAGTTAAATCTGTTCGCAATATTACTCTTGACAATGAAATGACTGTTGATGAACTTAAACAGCTTGTAAAATTGTTTAAGGAAGCAATTAAGAAACAGACAGGTAAGGATTTCCCAGATGATCCAATGGAACAGCTTTGGGGTGCTATCTGTGCTGTATTCGACAGTTGGATGAATGAGCGAGCCATTCTATATCGTAAGATGGAAGGTATTCCTGCTGAATGGGGAACAGCTGTAACTGTAATGGCAATGGTGTTCGGTAATATGGGACAAACCTCTGCGACAGGTGTATGTTTCAGTCGCGATGCTGCAACCGGTGAAAATTGCTTTAATGGTGAATATCTTGTAAATGCACAGGGAGAAGACGTTGTTGCTGGTATTCGTACACCACAACAGATAACAAAGGCTCGTTCTATCGCATGGGCTAAACAACAGGGCATCTCAGAAGAGGAACGCGCTACAAAATATCCGTCAATGGAGGAAGCTATGCCTGAGATCTATGCACAGCTAAACGCTCTTCAAGAGAAACTTGAACATCACTATCACGATATGCAGGATATGGAATTTACCGTTCAAGAGGGTAAATTATGGTTCCTACAAACCCGTAATGGCAAACGTACTGGTACTGCAATGGTAAAAATCGCCATGGATTTACTACGTGAAGGAGAAATTGATGAAAAGACAGCCCTTGAACGTTGTGAACCAAATAAGCTTGACGAATTACTTCACCCGATTTTTGACAAGGCAGCTTTGCAGACTGCAAAAGTACTGACAAGAGGCCTTCCTGCATCTCCAGGTGCTGCCTGCGGACAAATTGTATTCTTTGCTGATGATGCAGCAAAATGGCACGAAGCAGGAAAACGTGTCGTAATGGTCCGCATCGAAACAAGTCCTGAAGATTTGGCCGGAATGGCTGCTGCTGAAGGTATTGTTACAGCAAGAGGTGGTATGACTTCTCACGCAGCTGTCGTTGCTAGAGGTATGGGTAAATGTTGTGTATCAGGCGCTGGAGCATTAAATATTGATTATAAAGCACGTACAGTTGAGATTGACGGTGTATTGTTGAAAGAAGGAGATTATCTTTCAATAAATGGTTCAACCGGAGAGATTTATCTTGGTGAAGTTAAGACAAAGCCGGCAGAGGTTACGGGAGATTTTGCCGCACTCATGGATTTGTGTAACAAATATACAAAACTTGTTGTACGTACCAATGCTGATACACCTCATGATGCTGAAGTAGCACGCAATTTTGGTGCTGTAGGTATAGGACTTTGTCGTACAGAACACATGTTCTTTGAAAATGAAAAGATTAAGGCAATGCGTGAGATGATTCTGTCTGATACTGTAGAAGGACGCGAAAAAGCTCTTGCCAAACTTCTGCCATATCAAAAACAGGACTTCTATGGAATTCTTAAAGCAATGAATGGTTATCCTGTTAACATCCGTCTGCTTGACCCGCCTTTGCATGAGTTTGTACCTCATGACCTTGAAGGACAAGAGATAATGGCTAAAGAAATGGGTATCACTGTTCAAGAAATTCAACAAAGAGTTAATTGTCTAAGTGAACATAATCCTATGCTTGGCCATCGCGGATGCCGACTTGGCAATACATATCCAGAGATTACCGCCATGCAGACAAGAGCCATTTTGGGTGCTGCAGTCCAACTGAAGAAAGAAGGATATGATCCTAAACCAGAAATAATGGTTCCACTTATCGGTATCGTCAATGAGTTTGACATGCAGGAAAAAGTTATACGTGAAACAGCTAAAGAAATTTTCGCTGAAGAAGGTATAGAAATTCCTTTCCGTGTTGGAACTATGATTGAGATACCTCGAGCTGCACTTACAGCTGACCACATTGCTGAAAAGGCTGAATATTTCAGTTTCGGAACCAATGACTTAACCCAAATGACATTTGGATATAGCCGTGATGACATTGCAAGTTTCTTGCCAGTATACCTTGACAAGAAGATTCTTAATGTAGATCCATTCCAGGTTCTTGACCAAAATGGTGTTGGCCAACTTGTTAAGATGGCTGTAGAAAAAGGCCGTGCAACTCGTCCCGAACTTGTTTGTGGTATTTGTGGAGAACATGGAGGTGAGCCATCATCGGTTAAATTCTGTCATAAAGTTGGTTTAAATTATGTCAGCTGCTCTCCATTCCGTGTACCAATTGCACGTTTGGCTGCCGCCCAAGCTGCTGTCGAGGATTAATATTCCGATAATGACTAATTTAAATTAAATATACATAAAATGCTCTTAAAGGCGCATTAATTAAGCCTTTAAGAGCATTTATTATATCAAGACTATTTTCAATTTAAGAAAATAAAAATTCTGAAAAACAAAATTCTTTTATAACATTCTATTTAAATATTATATTTCCACGTCTTTATATAAATATCGTTTTATACTCTTTTTGGGAGTCTTTTCAAATTCTTCGTCTTGAAGTTTTATCTTAGATATTTTACAATATGCAGGCATGATCTGATTAAGTTCAATCATATTCTGCTCCATTATGTGCTGTAAATCTTCTTTTGTAAGTCCAATGTTTCTCGCCTCTTCATAATCCGGATAAACCAAAGCAACAAGCTTGTCGCCTTTTTGTATAACAAGACTTTCTATGACCATAGTCATACTATTAAGTTTATCTTCGATTTCCTCCGGATAGATGTTTTGTCCATTGGCCCCCAAAAGCATATTTTTACTTCTTCCTTTAATATACACATATCCATTATTATCTATCAAACCTAAATCGCCAGTGTGATACCAACCTTCGTCATCTAATGCTTGTTTTGTCGCTTCCTCATTCTTGTAATATCCTAACATAACATTTGTTCCACGGGCTAGAATCTCTCCTGGTATATTTTGAGGATCAGGACTATCAATCTTCACCTCCATATGCACCACAGCCTTTCCACATGAAGTAGGTACAAATTCATGATAATCTGCATACGTTATAATTGGGGCACATTCTGTTGCGCCGTACCCGACTGTGATAGGAAAATCAATACTCTTTAAAAATGATTCCACTTCCTGATTAAACGCAGCTCCACCTACAATAATTTCATAGAGATTACCACCAAATGCATTATAAACCTCTTCACAAATTCTTTGTTTAACCTTTTTACTTATCACAGGCATATTAAGAAGAAGTCGCATTTTATTATTTTGGATTTTAGGAAACACCTTTTTCCTTATAATTTTTTCTACAACTAATGGAACTGCTATTATTATTGCAGGCTTTATATCCTTAAATGCCTGAGCAATAATGGCAGGACTTGGAACACGCGTTAAAAAGAAAATGTGACATCCATGACAGAATTCAAAAAGGAATTCAAAAGCCATACCATACATATGTGCCATGGGTAGTATACTTACAGTATTTGAACCTCTAGAAATATTTTTACCCAAAACATCCATTGCGAAATCCAAATTACCCCATAAAGCCCTATATGGAAGCATAACCCCTTTGGAAAAGCCTGTAGTACCACTAGTATAATTTATCAGCGCCAACTCATTTGGATCTTGTTCTATATAATAGTGGACGTGATTAGTTCTAAATGCTTTAGGATATTTTTTACCAAAAAGTTCATTTAGATGTTCTCTTGCATATGTAAGTTTATCTGTTCTAGACACAACGAGTGAATAGTCAGGTATATAAATTATACCTTCCAGATTTGGCATCTTTGTCGCATCTATTGTTGTAGCAACGACATCTCCTACAAACAATAATTTTGCTTCACTATGATTAACAATATTATAAACTTGCTCAGGCGTAAATTCGTGTAATACAGGAACAGCTACAGCACCATAAGTAAGTGTAGCTATGAAAGCGACAGCCCAATTGGCACTATTTCGGCCGCAGATAGCTATTTTGTCACCTTTTACAACGCCACTGTTCTCAAACATGATATGCAACTTTTCTATCTTTCTTGCAACATCTTTATATTGCAACGTTACACCTTTATAATCGGTTAGAGCATCTAGGTCCCAATTATTTATAACGCTTTTTTCAATAAACGAGTTAAAACTTGGTATTTGTTCCATTGCACAAAAATGATAAATTTGTGCAAAGGTAAATTTTTATCTGTACATTTCAAAATAATTTACGCAATTTTTCACTGCATATAATTACAATATCATATTGACATTGTATTTATGTAAATAAAATCAAACTATACTGATAAAATATATAACATAATGTAACGATCACGAAATAAATATTATTTATTCCTACATAAAAATATTACAAATCTATTTACATAGAATGACACTGCTGTCCAAAGAAAATATCTTAGACATGATTTAAAT
>ULQW01036027.1_pt1 | contig 47427 bp, 36 predicted proteins | sample 1954921 | NCBI WGS metagenome assembly ULQW01 (sample SAMEA4835666, study PRJEB28245) | human gut metagenome | biome: gut microbiome; material: fecal sample | place: Denmark | collected 2008
TGATTTTCAGATAGTTAAAATCTTTCGAACACTAATGATTGAAAATCCTGATACTATATTCCGGCAGATTGAAAATCAGCCGGCACATTAGCTTTGTTGGTATATGCCGTTTGTTTTTAAGCCACAAGACATTTGACTTTAACTTCTTTAACTACTCTAACTCCTTTAACTACTAAAATAAACTTTTAACCTCTCCAGAATTGTCATGCTCATCACGAAAGCGTGGTTTGGTGCGAAAAATTGCGCAAAATCGACATTTCCGGTAAAGTGTTGATATATCGGCTTTTACCAAGATTACAAAACAAAAAAGACAATAGTTAAAAAACATTACTCGGCCACTTTTCACCCGTAAACGATAGGTTTAGCATCACAAAAGCATACGTTTACGACATTAAAAGCAGGCATTTGTGAACGAAAAAAGGTGATTCTGAGGTTATAAACGGATGTAAAAGCAAACGTATGTTAAAGAAACAGACTGTCAATGCCATTATCTTTAACATACGTTATAAGTTGATTTTCTAGAATGAAAAATATTTTTGTCCTGAGTTTTTACCTATTTCATGCTGTGTTTTAACAATTAGCAATGCAATAAGAACAATATCTGATTTACGGAAAAATAGCTCCGATATGTTATCTACCGACTTAAACATTAGGAGCATACAGGCCGTTGTCGCTTATATATCGGGCCACGCTGTCGGGCACAAGGCCGCTTATGGAGCGACGTTCGGCAAGGAGCTGTCTTATCTGCGTGCTGCTGATGTTTATCAGACTGGTGTCTACGAGGCTCACTCCTTCGGGCAGCGACGAGGCGTCGACGGCTGAACCGCCACGGGGATATATCACAATGCGATAATGGCTGAGTATGTCGCGCCAGGCATACCACTCATTGAAGCGCTCCCAGTTGTCGGCACCTATGAGCAATACGAACCGGCGGTCGGGATAGTCGCGGCTCATCGACTGAAGGGTGTGCCACATATACGACGGACGGGGCATGCGAAACTCATAGTCGGATGCGTGCATGCGCTGCTCGCCTTCGAGCGCAAGCTCAACCATCTTTAGGCGCAGCTCGTCGTCAAGCAGGTCGGCAGCACGCTTAAACGGGTTCTGCGGCGACACGACAAACCATATTTCATCGAGCCCCGCACTTGCCAACAGCTGGCGCGCCAGCTCTACGTGTCCGTTGTGTATGGGGTTGAAAGAGCCCCCGAAGATGCCGGTGGAGATCATTTATTATTTTAGAAGTTAAAGGAGTTAGAGTAGTTAAAGGAGTTAAAGTCAAATGTCTTGTGGATTCTAATCAGCCACTCTGCATTTGGATTTTTCACTTTTAACTTTTATTTTTTCACTTTCGTAAGACGTTATTTGCTTAACCGAACAGAAAGTCTTTAACTATCTTCAGCGCCTCAGCCTTAGCCTTGTCGAGGTCGTCGTTGACAACCACCTTGTCGAACTTGGGAGCAAAGGTAAGCTCGAACGACGCACGGGCTATGCGGTCTTCTATCACTTCGGGAGCGTCGGTACCGCGTCCTGTCAGACGGTTGCGCAGCTCCTCTATCGACGGCGGCTGTATAAACACACTGAGAGCGCGGTCGCCATAATAGTTTTTTATGTTGCATCCGCCCTTCACGTCTACGTCAAAGACAACGTTCTCGCCCTTTTCGAGCTGTGCCTCAACCTGCTGTTTCAGCGTGCCGTAGTAGCGGTCTTTATATACTTCCTCATACTCGAGGAACTCGTCGTTGTCTATTCTGCGTCTGAACTCTTCGGGCGTAACGAAGAAATATTCAACGCCGTTGCGTTCAGTGCCTCTTGGCGGACGGCTTGTACATGATATACTGAAGGCCATGCGCAACTCTTCGTGCGACATCAGCCAGTTGATGATTGTGCTCTTTCCGCTTCCACTGGGAGCAGAGAAGATTATAAGTTTTCCGGGCATGGTTTTAAAAAGTAGTTAAAGAAGTTAGAGTAGTTAAAGGAGTTAAAGTCAAATGATTTTATTCTTAGGGGTTAAAGGAGTTAGAGTAGTTAAAGATGTTAGAGTCATATACTTTAACTTTCTCTATCTTTTAAAGTCCCATACCAAAACTTTCTTCATGAAAAGAACATACAATGGTAATGACTTTAATGACTTTAATGACTTTAACTCCTCTAACTACTTTAACTCCTACAAATTAAAGTACATTAAGCACCTGTTCCTTTATCTGTTCCAGTTCATCCTTCATCTTCACCACGATGTTCTGCATCTCGGCCTGATTGCTCTTGCTGCCTGTGGTGTTGATTTCGCGTCCCATCTCCTGGGCTATGAAGCCGAGCTTCTTGCCCTGGCCTATGCCGTCGTTCATGGTCTCGCGGAAATATTTCAGATGGTTGGCAAGGCGCTGTTTTTCCTCGTTGATGTCGAGTTTCTCTATGTAATAGATAAGCTCCTGCTCAAGACGGTTCTTGTCGTATTCTATTTCAGGAATACTCTTCAGGCCCTCTATTATGCGGCCGCGTATCTTCTCAACGCGCGACTTCTCATACGGCTCTATCGATGCCAGCAGGGCTGTTATGTTGTCGAGTTTCTCGCTGAACTTGTTATATAAGGCTGCACCCTCCTGCTTGCGGAACTCCACAAGAGCCTGCAGGGCCTGCTCAACACCAGTGCGGGCAACGGCCCACTCCTCGTCGGTGAGCACCTCGGCCTCAGTCTTGCTCATAACATCGGGCATGCGCATAATAACGCTGAACCAGTCCTGAGGCTCAGGCATGCCGGTCTTTGCGGCTATATCCTTAATCTGATGATAGTAGTTTTCAACCAGCGCACTGTTCACTGGCGTGGCGTCGACGGCAGCGTCTTTCTCAATCCAGATAGAAAAGTCTACCTTTCCTCTTATGAGCGCCTTTGATATCATCTGGCGCATCTCCATTTCCTTCTCACGGTATAGCGGCGCAATGCGCGTGGACAGGTCTAAGGCCTTACTGTTTAAAGATTTTATCTCTACATTAATCTTCTTCTCATTGAAGGTTACGACCGACTTGCCATAACCCGTCATAGATTGTATCATAACACTTTTGTAGTTAAATTTATGCAAAAGTACATATTTCTTCGGAAAAAAGAGTATTTTTGCACTTTATTTAAGAAGATATTTTTAATTATGTCGTGTATTTTGAATATTGAGACGAGCACCAACGTGTGTTCGGTGGCAGTAAGCCAAGACGGCGCCTGCATATTCAGCAAAGAAGACCATAGCGGCCCCAATCATGCAGTAAAACTTGGAATATTTGTAGACGAAGCTATTTCATTCGCTGACAGCCATGCCATACCGCTCGACGCAGTGGCAGTAAGCTGCGGACCGGGCTCTTACACCGGACTGCGCATAGGCGTGTCGATGGCAAAGGGAATATGCTACGGACGCAACATAAAGCTCATTGCAGTGCCTACGCTCGAGCTGCTCACCGTGCCGGTGCTGCTTACTCACGAGCCCGAACCCGACGCGCTGCTCTGCCCTATGCTCGACGCACGCCGCATGGAGGTATATTCGGCCATATACGACCGCTCGCTCAAGGAGGTTAGAGGCGTGCAGGCCGACGTGGTTGACGCCGACACATACAAAGAGTTTCTCGACAAAGGCAAGGTGTATTTCTTCGGCAACGGAGCCTGCAAGTGCATCGAGGCCATCAACCATCCCAACGCCGTGCTGATAAAAGGCATTGAGCCGCTGGCTAAGAACATGTTCCCACTGGCCGAAAAGCGCATGGCGCTCGAGAAGTTTGAAGACGTGGCCTACTTCGTGCCCTTCTATCTGAAGGACTTTGTGGCCAAGACGCCAAAGAAACTGCTTTAAGTAGGCAACGACGGCAACATTGACAAAGCGCACTGCCGTGGAAGACAGAGCAAGACAAGAACACTACTTTTAAAATTCACATTAATCAAGGAAGAAATGGAAATCGACGGATTAGACTACAATACACAGCGCAAGAAGCTCACTCTGCCCGAATACGGACGCGAGGTGCAGAAGATGGTCGACTACGCCATGACGCTCAAAGACAGAGACGAGCGACAGAAATGCGCCGAGACCATTATATGCATCATGGAGCGCATGTTCCCGCAGAACAGAGAGAACATTGACTATAAGCAGAAGCTGTGGGACCATCTGGCCATAATGAGCGACTTTAAGCTCGACATCGACTATCCGGTGGACATCAACGAGGCCAAGAGCATTACCACAAAGCCTCATCCAATGGACTATCCCAAGCAGAGGAACCCGATAAAGCACTATGGCAGCATGGTGTTCGAACTGTTTGACAAGCTGATGAACATGGAGCCGGGACCGGAGCGCGACGAGCTGACAAGACTCACCGCAAACCAGATGAAGCGCAATCTTATACAATGGAGCCACGGCTCAAGCGATGACGAAAAGATAGCTTCTGACCTGGCACGCTTCACCGACGGGAAGATACAGCTCGACCTCGACACGTTCAAGTTTAACGTGGGCAGCCTGAAAGAGCCCGGAGAGAGAAGGCGCAAGAGAAGATAATGCAACAAAACCACTAACCAAACCACTGAAAAATGGAATCTTTCATCATAGAAGGCGGACACGCGCTGAGCGGAACTATAACCCCGCAAGGTGCTAAGAACGAGGCACTCGAAGTGATCTGCGCCGCGCTGCTGACACCCGAAGAGGTGAGGATTAAGAACATTCCGGACATTCTCGACGTCAACAACCTGATAAAACTGCTGACTGACATCGGGGTTACGGTGGAACGCATCAGCAGAAACGAATATTCGTTCAAGGCGGAGAATATTAATCTCGGATATCTCGAGAGCGACGAATTTATACGCAAGTGTGCGTCGCTCAGGGGCAGCGTGCTCATGATCGGACCGCTGCTGGCACGATTCGGCAAAGCAGTTGTGACTAAGCCGGGAGGAGACAAGATAGGACGCCGCAGACTCGACACTCACTTCCTGGGATTCAAGAACCTGGGAGCAAAATTCAAGCATAATGACGAGCGAAAGACTTTCGAGATAACCGGCAAGAAGCTCAAGGGATGCTACATGCTGCTCGACGAGGCTTCTGTTACAGGTACTGCAAACATCATCATGGCTTCGGTTTTGGCCGAAGGCACAACAACAATATACAATGCTGCATGTGAGCCTTACATACAGCAGCTGTGCCACCTGCTCAACCGCATGGGGGCACGCATCAGCGGCATAGCGTCTAACCTGCTCACCATCGTGGGCGTAAAGTCGCTCCACGGAGCCGAGCACAAGATTCTGCCCGACATGATTGAGGTTGGCTCGTTCATTGGCATGGCTGCCATGGTGGGCAACGGCATACGCATAAAGAACGTGTCGCTGCGCAACCTCGGCATCATACCCGACTCGTTCAGACGTCTCGGCGTAAAGATTGACACTGAGAACGACGACCTCATTATACCGCACATGGATCACTACGAAATCGACTCGTTCATCGACGGCTCAATAATGACACTGTCTGACGCGCCGTGGCCCGGACTCACGCCCGACCTGCTGTCGGTGCTGCTCGTCGTGGCTACTCAGGCAAGGGGCAGCGTGCTGTTCCATCAGAAGATGTTCGAGAGCCGACTGTTCTTTGTCGACAAGCTTATTGACATGGGAGCGCAGATAATACTTTGCGACCCGCACAGAGCCGTTGTCGTAGGACACGACCACAAGATAAGACTGCGCGCAGGACGTATGACGAGTCCTGACATCCGCGCTGGCATTGCGCTGCTCATAGCCGCAATGAGCGCCAACGGCACAAGCCGCATAGACAACATTGCGCAGATTGACCGCGGATACGAGGACATTGAGGCACGACTCAACAAGCTCGGAGCAAAGATTGAGCGCATAAGCGGACAATAACAGCAAAACATCAACAGCAATGATAAGACAAGAAGAAGTTTTCAAGATTGGCAAGATAGGCAAGCCACACGGAGTGAAAGGCGAAGTGTCGCTGATGTTTGAGGACGATGTGTTCGACAGAGTTGACGCCGACTATCTTGTGCTGCTCATCGACGGTATACTTGTTCCTTTCTTTTTTGAGGAATACAGATTCAAGAGCGACGAGACGGCACTGGTGAAGTTTTGCGACATCGACACTAAGGAGCAGGCACAGGAGCTTACGGGCTGCGACGTCTATTTCAGTCGCAAGCTCTCTGAAGATGGCCGTGAGGACATGTCGCTCAACGAAGCCGAAAACTTCAAACTGCTTGATGCCAACAACGACAACAGCCTTATAGGCACCGTCAAGTCGGTTGACTATTCTACGGTCAACACTCTCTTCAACGTAGAGACGCCCGACGGCAAGGAGATTATGATACCGGCATCTGAAGACTTCATCGTAGACATCGACACCGAAAAGCATTTTATCGTTGTCGACCTGCCCGAAGGACTTCTCGACCTTGACTGACATAACGCCGCGGCTATACGGCCGGAACGGACACGACACACGATAAGAAACGGCGAAAGACAAGAGAAACATATTTAGAAGTTGTGAGATTTTAAGATTATATGAAGAAACAAATAGCCATTCTCGGTTCAACAGGCTCGATAGGCACACAGGCTCTTCAGGTTATCGACGAGCATCCTGACCTTTTCGAGGCTTACTGCCTGACGGCCAACAACAGAGTGAAAGAACTGGCAGAACAGGCGCGCCGATACAATCCCGCGGCTGTGGTTATTGCCAACGAAGATAAATACGAGGAACTTAAAAGCCTGCTCAGCGATATGCCCGACATCAAGGTGTACGCCGGAAAACAGGCCATTGACGAAATAGTGGAAGCAGGTCCGATAGACATGGTGCTTACGGCCATGGTTGGCTTTGCCGGACTAAGCCCCACGATACATGCCATCAAGGCTCATAAAAAGATATGCCTTGCCAACAAGGAGACTCTTGTTGTTGCAGGAGAGCTGATATGCGAGCTTTCAAAGAAATACCGCGCGCCAATCATCCCGGTTGACAGCGAACACTCGGCAATATTCCAGAGCCTTGTCGGTGAAGGCGACAACGAGATAGAGAAGATATTGCTCACGGCTTCAGGCGGCCCGTTCCGCAACTTCACAAAGGAGCAGCTTGCCACCGTCACCAAGGCAGACGCCCTGAAGCATCCCACATGGCACATGGGAGCAAAGATAACCATTGACAGTGCTACGATGATGAACAAAGGCTTTGAGGTTATCGAGGCTAAATGGCTTTTCGGCGTTCCTGCCGACAAGATTCAGGTGCTTATCCATCCGCAGAGCATCGTCCACAGCGCCGTGCAGTTTGTCGACGGAGCCGTGAAGGCACAGCTCGGAGTGCCCGACATGCGCCTGCCCATACAATATGCTTTGACTTATCCCGACCGAATTCATCTCAGCGAAGGCCGTCTCGACCTGTTCAAACAGCCTCTTGAGTTCTTTGAGCCTGACTTAGACAAGTTCCGCTGCCTGGCGCTTGCCTTCGAGGCTATAAAGAAGGGCGGCAACATGCCGTGCATTGTCAACGCTGCCAACGAGATTGTCAACCGCGGATTCCTCGAGGATAAGTGCGGTTTCATGCAGATGAGCGATATCATAGAGAAGACTATGAACCAAGTAAGTTTCAGCAGCACGCCCGACTATGACACCTACATAAACACTGACGCCGAAGCAAGGCGCGTGGCAACAGAACTGCTGGAAGCTCACTGAGACGGAATAATTTAATAAGACTGACAACATAATTATATCTAAAAGCAAAACAATTCCCCTGCGGCAGCCATGCCGCAAAAGGGATATTTAAGTAAACAAAGACATGGAAATATTTCTGATAAGACTGCTCCAGTTTATGCTGGCAATCTCTATTTTGGTGCTGCTCCACGAAGGCGGCCATTTCTTCTTTGCAAAACTTTTCGGCGTAAGGGTTGAAAAGTTTTACTTGTTCTTCGACCCTTGGTTCCACCTCTTTGAATTTAAGCCAAAGAAGAGCGACACCACATACGGCGTGGGCTGGCTTCCGTTAGGCGGCTACTGCAAGATTGCGGGAATGATAGACGAATCGTTCGATACCGAACAGATGAAAAAGCCGGCGCAGCCGTGGGAGTTCCGCTCCAAACCGGCATGGCAGCGACTGCTGATTATGGTGGGCGGAGTGCTCGTAAACTTCCTCCTCGCGCTGTTTATCTATTCAATGGTGCTATACACATGGGGCGACTCTTACTATCGCCTGGACAAGATGACGATGGGTATGAAGTTTAACGATGCCGCCAAGAAGATTGGTTTCAAGGACGGCGACATACTGCTGCGCACCAACGAGAACACACTGAAGGAATTTGATGTTGACATGTATCGCGACATAGCCAACGCACAGACCGTGACCGTGCTGCGCCAGGGCAAAGAGATAAAGCTAACTATGCCCGAGGACATGAGCCTGCTAACCATGCTCAAGGAGCAGCCCGTATTCGTTAAGCCGTTCATTCCCGCCGACATAGACAGCATTATGCCTGACTCGCCTGCGGCAAAGGCAGGTATGCTGAAAGGCGACAAACTGCTCGCCATCAACGGCAAGAGCATTGACTCATGGAACGAATTTGACGACCAGATTGCCGTAATGAACGACATGATAAGCGTCGCCAAGACTCACAAGGACAGCATGAAGGTGCGCACAACAACCGTAGTGTTCTGCCATAAGGCTTCGCCGGAGAAGCGCGACACCGTGAAGATGGTGCTCAACCCCGACCTTACCTTAGGCGTAGGCCGCACTTTCCTCGGCACTTACTATCAGCCCGAAAAGATTGAATACGGCTTCTTCGAGAGTTTCCCTGCCGGAATAAAATACGGTATCGACGTGCTGCGCGGATATGTAGACGACCTGAAGTATGTATTTACGGCCGACGGCGCCAAGTCGCTCGGAGGCTTCGGATCTATCGGTAGCCTGTTCCCGCCTACATGGGACTGGATGATGTTCTGGCGTATGACCGCATTCCTCAGCATAATCCTGGCGTTTATGAACATCCTGCCTATCCCTGCCCTAGACGGCGGACACGTGCTTTTCTTGCTCTACGAGATTATTACACGCCGCAAGCCGAGTGAGAATTTCCTTATAAGGGCTGAATACGTAGGCTTCGGAATACTGATTCTCCTTATGGTTGTCGCCAACCTGAACGATATTCTCAGATGGCTGGGATACATGTAATTATAAATTAGGAGTTAAAGGAGTTAGAGTAGTTAAAGAAGTTAGAGTCAAATACATTGTTTTGAAAAGTAGTTAAAGCAATATTCCTTGTTATTTCAAAACAAATAAACATTTTGATTTAATTACGCCCTGTTCTTCAACATAAAAAAGACAGCGCGTTACTTGCAGTCAAAGCTCCTGACATTTAATATGATTAGAAGATAAAAAGTCGGTCTGACGTTCCAAAGTCATTGTTTCGGTTCAGTCAGACCGACTTATTTTGTATTATTGCTGTCCGGTAAAAATTGATAGTAATCATATAAGTTGCTAAACAATAGATATTTATATGGATTTTAACATTTCGGGGCTTACTTTTTGTTAGAAAGAATAAGCAAAAGCATTAATGTGATTTCTATTACAAAAAAGTAAATCTTAAGCCCTTATATTGGCAATTTAATCACTTTTAGAGACAAAATCCTTATTGCAATGTTCAGCAAAAAGTTTTAGCGGACACCAATAATTTTGTATAGTGCCAAGGCATACAACCATTCACAGCAGCCTGACACGCTGACATAATTTTAATCTAAAGCCACTTCTGCATCAGAGGGTCAATGAAGTCTTTCTCACGACACTTATGATAGAAATAATCTGAAAAGAAAGCCACATTGTCCTGCAGCAGACTGCGCCCGTGATTATACCCATTAAGACTTTTGAGTGCGGCATCCGGCAGCATGCCCTTATCCCAAAGAACACAATACAGGTCATAAGGAATCATGTCAGGATTAACCACAAACATAAAAGCTTTCTCCTTAGCCACCTTTTTATCATAGAAAGGATTGTCAGGCGAACATATACAATTGACGTGTCTCATCTGTATGTGCAGTCCTGTCAGCGGCGAAGCCATCAGCATAGCTCCCTCCTTGCCTATATAAGGCATTATCATATTAGGATTTAACTCATACTTCATCTTATTGCATAAGAAATCAGTCATTTCCTCACGACTCTTCACAAACACAAAGAACTTGCCTCCGCTGGCCTTCATAAAATTCTCAAACACAGCTTTCTGGTTGTCGTGCGTCAGCGTATGCTCCAGCTCATTAATGTCAGTGTTCCATTCATCTGTGTCTTTATCGTCTTTGATTTGCATCAATCCGTTCTGCCAATACGCGCCGCCATACTTTACCAGCATGGTTCTGAACATAGTCTCTCCCGACACAAACGCCTTTAGCATCAGCAAGTCGATAGAGTCCTTTTTAATGGCATACTCTTTCTTTTCGCCGCAGAGGCTTTCAGCATAAATGAAATCCTCGTCTTGTCGTACACACTTATATATATTGTCGCCACATGCTTCAATATTATCCCACGGCCCGTTTTCGTTACCGTTATTTTTCAATATCAGCGCAAGCCATTCAGCCGATGTCAGCGACAGAAGGTTAAGACGAGACTGGAATGAATAGTTCACAACAAGAGAATGTGAAATCATTTTAATCCGCTTCTCATCATCGCCCGACTCACGGCACAGCATATCCATGTCGTCAGACAGCCTGTATGTGTTTATTAAATTAAAATAGCAGTTAAGATGAAACCACATCAGCTTGTTACGATACGCGAAAAAGTCTTCCGGCCCGAAAGTCTGCTTGCCGTAAAACTCCTGCATGCGCTCATTCTGCAGCGCCTCTTCAAACTCATCGCAAAGCATGTCGAAAATCTGCCTTGCGGCACTTGCCAAAGCAGGGTTCTCCGGATTGATAACTCTTTCGTCTCCGAAATCAGTCTGCATATAATGCCATATCAGGAACATTACGTCCTCACGGTTAATCTCGTCGGGATAATACTCGCCATCAAGCTTATAGAAAGGCAGACGCGAGCCATAACGCCGCTCACACTCCCCGGTGAAGGTCTCCCAAACATGTGTTTCCGAGATGACATCCTCAAACCATGCCGTAAGCATAAACGCCATATCAACAAGAAAGTCATCGCCTTCGTCGATGTATGAATCATATAATATTTTATATATCTTATTGGCCACTCCGGTGTAATAATGGTCCACCTCATCAATCTCTTTATACGGATGCCATTTAGCCCATTCTTTAGGATAAAGTTTTTTCATTTTTATCTCGCGTTATTCGGTTTTAAATATCACATGCATGCTCGATGAAGTTGTCATCGGCAGAGTGTGTTCCTGATTGCAAATATACTCATAAACAGCAGCAGATAAAAGTCTTAAACATACTTTTTAACCTACAGAGGGATTTTTCTTAACTTTCACATGACATGCATACATAAAAATGCCCAACATATACGCTCTTGGCAAAACCATAAAGACGCAACCAACATGTAATTGCCTACGGGATTAACACGACAATATATCATCACAAATATTTCGGGATTTTCTGTCGATATAGAAATTACTAAAACTAATACAAGGCTGAATAGTAAAACATATTTATCATTATCATGCAAAGATATGTTTTTGGCAAACAACCCGACTATTCCTAACACAAAAGTAAGACACTATTGCACCGCAAACCTACCTGTATTTACACTGAAATAATAGCGTTTTTGTCCTAAATCGGACAAAAACCTTTGCACATTTTTCATATTAAAATGTAACATCCAATAATTATGGCATTTACATTTGCACGCAAGAACGATCTATTCTTACGGCTAAATGGTTTTAATTATCAAATATCTCATTAAAAGCATCAAGTGAAATCAATATGAAAGCAAAATACATTAAGCGATGCAGCAATGGCACTATAGCCTATTTTATGATTGTTTACCACAGAGACAAATTAGCGCCATATTAAGATTCTGCCCATTAGACCAAGAAGAAAAGGATAATATAGTTTGAAATCATTAAACTTCGTCTAATATAGATTACATCATTAGAACACAGCCTAACCATATTTAAAAAAATCTATAAAGCTCCGCTAAAGGATATATGGGAATTTCGAATAAAATAACACACATAAGAATAGACAAATTCATAAATATCTTGTATTTTTTGAAAATCAAATAGTTACAAATAATCTATAAGCAATAATTGCCAATTATTATGTGTGTTATTTTATCCAGAACTCGTAAAAGATTGTATATCGGACAGTATTTGTTAAAGAGATGATTCACATAGGACAATCATAAGAATATCAGCTAAACAGATCGAATAAAATAACTTAAACGACAATCAATAAAATATTACAATTGTATCTAATAATTATTCTCTATAATACTGTCTGAACATATTCGACGCCAGCCAAGGCTCTGACTGCACAGTCAACAAACAAGGACAAGCCTATATGCCTCAAGCTTCAGAGGCATGCGCCTCATCACCGAACGAAAGTTTAACGGGGCGATGACTGTATTTTTCAGCCTCCTCCTTTGGCAGATGCTTGCGAAGATTAGGATAATGATGATGAAGATATTCTTCATAATTCTTAGGCAGGAAGACATCAATGTCGCCAAACTTTGCCGGTTGCAGGTCGTTTACATATTCCACCCTTACCTGATCCATGTCTGTCATCACATTACTGCAATAGACTGTCTCCTTATCATTATATCTAGTCTGCACACGTTTAAGCAGGCAATAAAGAGTACGCTTAGGCACAAACATATTCACCACTCTGTCAAAAAGGCAATTAAGAAAGCCATGCTTGTTGGGTACGGCAATCTCACATTTGCCGCAATACTTATAGGTCCATACGCTCTTGCTTACAAAACAAGAGTTTACCATATTGGCAAGTTTGCGCTGTCTGCGCTGTTTCTTTATATCATCCGGAATATGGTCGAAAGGAAATATATCAACATATATACCCTGAGGCATGTCAAGATTGCGTGTGGTTTCTTCAACAAACAAAGTTCCGGTCTTTCTCACTTTTGCAAAATAAAAAGGAGTCTCCGGCGTGTTGCCAAACCACTGCAATATGTATCCGTCACGAAGTCTTGACGGAGCTTCTTTCAAAAACCGTTCATAGTCACTGCGCGGCATGCCCACATCCACATCATCGTCAATGGGAACAATGGCGTCCCAAAAATGACAACCTATCATGCTTCCGCCAACCATAAAGAACTTGACATTTATCTCATTGCACACTCTAACAGTCTCACGCAGAATGTCGTATAAACAGCGATGCAGTTTGTCAAGTTCTTCGTCAGTATAGCCTGTTTTCATATTACTCTATGTCTTTTTATTTTCTGCAAAATTAATGTTTGTCGTCTGAATAACAAAACAAAAGCACGTCTTTCACATTAAAAAGATTATTACACAAAACAGTTCACCGGCATTTCTCTGCCAGCACCGGCATAGGCATCATTGCGGATTGTCCTCAGCGTCGGCATCAGCGTCAAGTCTGTTGTTCCAAAGATATTTCTTTGTCTCGGCAGCAATTACACCCGACAGCATAAGCAGCGACACAAGGTTGGGTATTGCCATAAGAGCATTAGTAAAATCGGCAAGATTCCACACTACAGCCAGCTTTATCACTGCGCCGAAGAACGTTGCCACGATGAAGATGCCGCGATAGACGAGTGTCAGTCTCTTTCCTCCAAGATACTCTATTGATTTCTCGCCATAATAACACCAGCCGAGAATTGTAGAAAAGGCAAAAGTGATAATGCCAAAGGTGAGCAACGGAGCACCGATATACGGAATTTTATCGAATGCCACCTTTGTCAGTGCCGGTCCGTCGCTATAGCTAATGTCGGGATAAGCCAAGATGCTCGACACAAGCACAAGACCGGTAAGGGCACATATAACAACCGTGTCCCAGAATGTTCCTGTCGACGAAACAAGAGCCTGTCTTACAGGATTGCGCGTGCGGGCAGCTGCCGCCACAATAGGAGCCGAGCCCATACCGCTCTCGTTGCTGAACAGTCCGCGGGCTATGCCGTAGCGTGCCGTCATTATGATGCTTCCGCCGACAAATCCGCCGCCGGCAGCTTCAGGATTAAACGCTGAAACGACAATAAGATGTATTGCGTCGGCAACAAATGCATGATTGATTATAAGTATGCACACGCAACCTATGACGTAAAGCAACGCCATAAACGGAACAAAAGCGCTGCACACGCGCGCTATTCCCTTTACGCCGAATATCACCACAAGAGCCACGCCAATGGCTATAACGGCACCCGAAAGCTCTACCGGCACATTGTAGGTTTCGTGGCAAAGCAACGAGATGGCATTGCTCTGCACCAGATTTCCGATGCCGAACGACGCAAGCGCAGTGAACACACAGAACAGCACGGCAAGCCATTTAAGGCCGAGACCACGCTCAAGAGCATACATCGGACCGCCGAGCATCTGCCCGTTTGCAGTCTTTATACGGTATTTCACGGCAACAAGTCCCTCGGCATACTTCGTTGCAATGCCGAACACTCCCGTGAGCCAGCACCACAGCACAGCCCCGGACCGCCGAGAGTTATCGCCGTGGCAACACCTATTATATTACCTGTGCCTATCGTTGCGGCAAGTGCAGTGGCAAGAGCGCCAAACTGACTGACATCGCCTGATGCGCCCTTATCGGGCGTAACCGAAAGGCGTATGGCCGTAAATATCTTTCGCTGTGGAAACTTTAATCTGATTGTAAGAAAAAGGTGGGTGCCGAGCAACATTATTATCATTGGCCAGCCCCACAAAAAATTACTGCATGTCTCGATTACTTTTGATATGGTGTCAAGCATAAAAACTATTTTAAAACGATAATGTAATTTATTGTATCACGAATTTCGCTTTCAAAAGTACTAATAAATATCCAAATACATAGCATTTTGTATATATTATTTCACTTTTCAGACACATAAAGTTATATTGCAAAGCTGATTTATTACGATATGTACGTAAGATTTCATTATATTGCGACATTTTAATATAATCTTTTACAATACACGCTTCATCATATCAGAACACATTATCCATACGCAAAATAAAATGGAAGTAAGGATCAGAAGCATCAATCAGACATCACAGCACAACTAAACATGCGTAAATTCTGTTAAATAAATATAACTAAAAGGTATTAAAAACATACAGCTATTCATTCTTATTAATAAAATATGTACCTTTGCAGTCCGATTATTAAGGGGATAACTCTTAGAACCCCGGAACGGAGTGTTAATAGTCGTACTTTTGGCCGAGTGCGACGGTTAGTGAATCGCCGTTCAACAAGAGAAATTAAAAACGTTTTTTAGTAGTAATTTTAAAATTAAAAATGAACACTTTAAGTTACAAAACTATTTCCGCAAACAAGGAAACAGCAAAGAAAGAGTGGGTTGTTATCGACGCCACAGACCAGATTGTAGGCCGTCTTTGCTCTAAGGTTGCCAAGATTCTGCGTGGAAAGTACAAACCTAACTTCACTCCTCACGTAGATTGTGGTGACAATGTTATAATCATCAATGCCGCTAAGGTGGTATTCTCTGGTAAGAAAGAGACCGACAAGGTATATACCCGTTATACTGGTTATCCTGGCGGACAGCGCTTCAACACTCCTGCCGAGCTGCGCAAGCGTAAGGACGGTGCTGACAAAATTATCCGTCATGCAGTTAAAGGCATGCTGCCCAAAGGCCGTCTCGGACGTCATATCTTGAACAATCTTTATATATTCGATGGCACAGAGCACGATATGCAGGCTCAGCAGCCAAAAGCAATTGATATTAACCAGTATAAATAATTAAGCAATAATGGAAGTAGTTAATGCAATAGGTCGCCGTAAAAGTGCCGTGGCACGTGTTTACGTAAGCGAAGGTACAGGCAAAATTACAATAAACAAGAAAGACATTACAGAATATTTCCCATCAGCTATTCTGCAGTATGTTGTTAAGCAGCCGCTGCAGCTCCTTGACGCAGCTGAGAAATATGATATAAAGGTGAACCTCGATGGTGGTGGTTTCACAGGTCAGAGCCAGGCTCTGCGCCTCGCCATTGCACGCGCACTCGTTAAGATCAACGAGGAAGACAAGAAGAATCTGAAAGATCACGGATTCCTTACTCGTGACGCACGTGCCGTTGAGCGTAAGAAACCGGGTCGTCCGAAGGCTCGCCGTCGCTTCCAGTTCAGTAAGCGTTAATATCTGGAGGAACCTTATCCAAAAGATAAAGGCATGCTTAAGGAAGCGTCAGCACAAGGCATCATCGCTCTTGTGCGCGGCGTTGCCCGATGTCTGCCGACTGAACATTGTTTAGCATCTAAACCGATAAGACCCGCCGCAACGGCGATAATCGGAAAGCGCTCATGGCTCGTGCCGCGGTGCAAATGCCGCAGAGCGGTTACCTGTCGGTTGGTTCTAACAAAACTAAAAAGAAAGTAAACAAAACAATTAAAAAGAAAAGAAAAATGTCAAGAACAAATTTTGATATGTTATTGAAGGCTGGCTGTCACTTCGGCCACCTCAAACGTAAATGGAATCCCGCAATGGCTCCTTATATCTTCATGGAGCGCAACGGCATTCACATTATAGATCTTCACAAGACTGTTGCTAAAATCGACGAGGCAGCAGACGCACTGAAGCAGATTGCCAAGTCAGGAAAGAAAATCCTGTTCGTTGCTACTAAAAAACAAACAAAGGACGTTGTAGCTGAAAAGGCTGCGTCTGTCAACATGCCTTACGTTATCGAGCGTTGGCCGGGCGGTATGCTCACCAACTTCCCTACAATCCGCAAGGCTGTAAAGAAGATGGCCAACATCGACAAACTGATGAACGACGGAACATACTCTAACCTGTCTAAGCGCGAGATTCTGCAGATTACACGTCAGCGCGCTAAGCTCGAGAAGAACCTCGGCTCAATTGCTGACCTTACACGTCTGCCGTCAGCTCTGTTCGTTGTTGACGTAATGAAAGAGGCTATCGCCGTTAAAGAGGCTAACCGCCTGGGCATACCTGTATTCGCTATCGTTGACACAAACTCTAATCCTAAGGACGTTGACTTCATGATTCCTGCCAACGACGACGCAAAAGACAGCGTTGAGGTTATCCTGAACGCTTGCTGCGCAGCCATCGCTGAGGGTCTTGAGGAGCGCAAGGTAGAGAAGGCTGACGAGAAAGCTGCTAAAGAGCAGGCTGAGGCTAATGCAATAGAGGACAAACCAAAGCGTGCACGCAAGGCTCGCAAGGACGCTCCTGCTAAAGAGGAAGAGGCTCCTAAGGCTGAAACAGCAGAAGAGGCTCCCGCTGAGGCTTAATATCTGATTTAACTAACTTAAAATAGAAAATACTAATTATGGCTGTATCAATAGCTGATATACAGAAAATCCGCAAAATGACCGGTGCCGGTCTTGCAGATTGCAAAAAGGCCCTCACTGACGCTGAAGGCGACTTTGACAAGGCCGTACAGATTATCCGTGAGAAGGGTCAAGCTATCGCCGCTAAGCGCAGCGACCGCGAGACTTCAAACGGTTGTGTACTCGTAAAGGCAGAGAATGGCTTTGCTGCCATGATCGCCCTGAAGTGCGAAACCGACTTCGTTGCTAACGGAAAAGACTTCATCGCTCTTACACAGAGCATTCTCGACGCTGCCGTTGCTGCTAAGGCTAAGACTCTTGACGAGGTTAAGGCTCTGCCGTTGAACGGAAGCACTGTACAGGACGAGGTTGTTGCCCGTTCTGGTATCACAGGCGAGAAGACTGAGCTTGACGGATATCTCTATCTCGAGGGCGACAACGTATCTGTTTACGACCACATGAACAAGCACTTGCTCTGCACAATGGTTCAGACAAACAAGCCTGCTGAAGAGCAGGCTCACGCCATCGCAATGCAGGTAGCTGCCATGAATCCTGTTGCTCTTGATGAAGCAAGTGTCCCTCAGTCTGTTAAGGACACAGAGCTGACAGTTGCTATCGAGAAGACTAAGGAAGAGCAGATCAACAAGGCTGTAGAGGCAGCTCTGAAGAAGGCTGGCTTCAACCTCTACATCGCTGAGAACGAGGAGCACATCGCTGAGGGTATTGCTAAAGGCAATATCACAGAGGCTCAGGCTGAAGAGATCCGCAAGATCAAGAAGGAAACTGCTGAGCAGAAGGCTGCCAACATGCCGGAGCAGATGGTTCAGAACATCGCTAAAGGCCGTATGGCTAAATTCTTCAAGGAGTCTTGCCTTCTCAACCAGGAGTTCATTCAGGACAGCAAGCAGACTGTAGCCCAGTATCTGCAGGCTGCCGACAAGGAGCTCACAGTGGTTGCTTTCAAGCGTTTCACACTCCGTGCTGAATAATCATTGAAAGTTAAACAATAATCAAAAGCTGTCTCAATATTTTTTGAGACAGCTTTTTTTATGTCTTGTTACATATACACAAAAACATGGAGAGTAAAGCAAAAATCCTACCTATAAGTTTATGCAATAAAAGTTTTTGAATAAACTCATCACTCGTCACATTCGTCTTTAAAATACTGAATGATAGACAAATACAGCGTGACGAGTTGCCTTGTTAAACTCGTCACATCGGTACAAAACAGAAATTAGTTGAAGATAAGTCTGAAAATAGTCAGGCGGTTGGCTCTGTCTGTAACAAGAGAGATAAAGCCGTTGCTCACGCGCATTATCTGTCGGGATATTGAAAGACCTATTCCGCTTCCGTCTTTCTTTGTCGTGAAGAAAGGCACAAATATATGAGAAGCCACATCATCGGGTATCATCGGACCGTCGTCTATTACATCTATTGCCACAGTGTCGTTCTCACCGGTGTATGCCTTCAGCCATATATGCCCTCCGGATGGTACAGCTTCGGCGGCATTTTTAAGCAGATTGGACACCACCCTGCTTATAAGTCCCTCGTCAGCATATACAAGAAGATCCTTGGGCTGCACATCTATACCGACCTCACAGCCGTCTTTCATAAGCTGACGGGCAAGACTCGTCATGCGCTCAAGAAACGGCTTGACATAGAATAGCGTAGGCTGTGGTGTGGGAACATGGGTGAATCGGCGGTAATTCTCAACAAACCTTACAAGTTCCTTGCCCGTGCGGTTGATTACCGAAAGTCCCTCATGCTGCTCACCTTCCGAATGGCGCAGCAGCGTGTCGCTAAGCGATACTATAGGCGTAACCGTATTCATGATTTCGTGAGTAAGCACACGTATAAGTTTAACCCACGAGTCAATCTCCTGATTGGCAAGCTCGCCCTTGATGTCGCTGAACGCAACAATCCTGACACGGCGTCCTTTCAGAAAAGTGTTGGTCTCGCGCGACGAGAAGTTTTTCATCGTCTCCTTTATCTGGTCAACGTGAGTTATCACCTCTCGCTGCAAAAGTTTCTGTGCAGCACGGTTATAGCGAAGCACCACCCCACGGCCGTCCTCAACCACGATAATGCCCGTATCGACAGAGTCAAGTATAAGTTCAAAGTATTTTTCACGCTCCATCTGCTCGTCGCGCGCGTGCATCAGTATGTCCTTCACCCGGTTCAGCGACCTGTTAAGCCCTTTGTCTCCGGCAGCCTTGTCGCCCTCGGCAAAGCGGAAGTTGTAGTCGCCGTTGTCGATAGCGTTGAAAAGGAAGGTAACCTTGCCCACAGTCGACCTGTAGCGCCGCCAGAAATACAGACAGCCCGCAACAGCCACGACGGCAATGACAAGCAGAAAAACAACCTCAAAGCCCATACTTCTTTATTTTGTTATATAATGTCTGACGCGACACACCGAGCCTTGACGCCACCTGCGACAGGTTTCCGTCACACTCGCGTATAGTCTTTTCTATCAGCCGGCTCTCCATCTCGTCTATTGTCTGAACGCCGTCCATAGGCTTTTCAGCAACAGACACACTGCCGCTTATGTCCTGCTCGTCTATCGTCCGGCCGTCGCTCAATATCACAGCCTTCTCAATAGAGTGCTGCAGTTCGCGTATGTTGCCATACCACGGCATGCCCTTAATCTTCTGTTCGGCAGCCGGAGTAAGCTCCATGGCAGGCTTGTTGTACATCGCTGCATATCTGTCGAGAAACAGGCGCGCCAGCGCCGGTATATCCTCCCTGCGCTCACGCAACGACGGCAGATGCAGGTGTATAGTGTTGATGCGGTAGAGCAAGTCCTCACGAAACTCGCCCTTAGCCACCATATCGCGCAAGTCGCGGTTGGTGGCGCATATCAGTCTTACGTCAATAGGAATGGGAGTGCTGCCGCCAACACGCACAATGCTGCGGCGCTGAAGTGCCGTAAGCAACTTTGCCTGCAAGGCATAGCTTAGGTTTCCTATTTCGTCGAGAAACAGCGTGCCGCCCTCAGCCAGTTCAAACTTGCCTGCCTTGTCGGTCTTGGCATCGGTGAACGCGCCCTTTACATGGCCGAACAGCTCGCTCTCAAACAGCGTTTCGCTCACGGCTCCCATGTCTATCGTCATCAGGCTCTTGCCGCTTCTGTTCGACAGACGGTGAATCTCGTTGGTCAGCACCTCCTTACCCGTGCCGTTCTCGCCCGTTATCAGTATGTTGGCGTCGGTTGCAGCCACCTTTGTTACCATATTCCTCAGTTCCTGCATACACGGAGCCACGCCCCAGTACATTTTGCTTTCCCCTTTGCTGCCGTCAGACTTCCCCACGCTTTTGCGGCACGCCTCTTTAAGCGTTGCTATCAGCTTGTCGTTGTCAAACGGCTTCACGATAAAGTCGGTGGCACCTGCCTTAATTCCGTTAACGGCAAGTTCGATGTCGGCATAAGCCGTAAACAGCACCACCTGAGTCTGCGGCCTGATCTTCTTTATCTGCGCCAGCCAGTAGAGTCCCTCGTTTCCGCTGTTTATGCCGCTCTGAAAGTTCATGTCGAGCAGCACCACGTCGGGTTTGTCTTCACGCAGGTGCGCAGGAATATTGTTAGGATTAGCAATGGCTACAATATGCTCAAACGTATTTTCGAGCAACATCTTCACTGTAGTAAGGATGTTGCGGTTGTCGTCTGCTATAAGTATTGTTCCCTGTTTCATTTACGTGCAAAGATAGTCCGTATAGCCGACAAAAGCAAGAGCCTGTAAAGTTTTTAGACACTTAATTTTCAGATATACGCAAATAATATTATAATATGACGCCCGCGCGCGCCTTATCATCCTTAACCATACAGCGCTCTGAACAGCTTAAAGCCGCAAGACGGCCTGCATAAGCTGTTTTTTCAGTCGTAATCATGCCTGTTGTCTAATTTTTATACGCCGGTGTCTAATTTTTGGACACTCGCGAAATCACGGATTTTCCGTATCTACCTGATATACAGCAACATAAGTATTTTGGCACGGTTTTGGCAATTACTTTAGCGTATGAATAAAAAAATTGCCATAATTACTCTCACTCTCGCGGCCCCTTTAATTGCCGATGCGCAACAAGAATGGTCGCTCGACCGCTGCGTCAGTTATGCCATTGAGCATGCAACCGAAGTGGGCCGCGAGCGCATTGAACAGAAACAGGCCCAGACTGAGTACCGCAACTCACTGCTCGACTTTCTTCCCAGTGTGTCGGCTCAGGTGGGCGGACAATATAATTGGGGACGAAACATCGACCCTGAAACCAATACTTATAACACCATTACAACATTCAACAACGGCTATCAGATCAACGCGTCGCTGCCTGTTGTAGACTGGGGACATACGTGGAACGCTTTCCGCAAGGCACGGCTGACCAAGAATACGGCTGCCACGGCTCTGCAGAAGGCGCAGGACAACAAGGCCATTGACGTGATGCAGAAGTTCGTCGATGCCGTGTATGCCATAAAGTCGATAGAACTCACTGAACAAAAGCTTGCCGACTCGAAGGCTCTGCTGGAAAAGACGCGCAAGCTATACGAACTGGGCGAAAAGAGCCGGCCGGACGTAGCGCAGATGGAAAGCCAGGTGGCAGAGGACGACTACAACCTGCTACATCAAAAGAATCTGGCGCGCACCGCCCTGCTCTCGCTGAAAACTGCCATGAACTATCCTTCGGCCGACTCGCTTAATCCCGACTGTTCCATTGCCGACATTGCGGCGCAACTGCCTGCAAGTCTGACAATAGACAGCATGTCGCTCAACAACAAGCCCGAAATAATAATGGCAGACGCCGAAGCCGAAAAGGCAAGATTAGAATGGAAAATAAGACGTGCCGACGCACTGCCGCAGTTGTCGCTGTACGCCGGCGTATCGACTACCTATTACATAAATCTCTCTCAACGTCAGGACAGAATGCCGTTTGGCTCGCAATTACGCAACAATCTCGGCGAATATGTGTCACTGACATTATCCATCCCCATCTTTTCTCCTTCCACATGGAGCTCTGTAAAGCGCGCCAAGTCTGACTACATATTGGCAAAGCTCGACGCACAGGACGCAAGACGCAAGCTGAACGACGCTGCCCTGCAGGCCGTCATCGACTATGAGGGCTATCAGAAGGAAGTGAGACAGATGGGAAAGAAGGTGGCTGCCGACTCGCTGGCCTACCGCCTGTCTTACCGCAAATATGAGGAGGGCATGCTCTCTACTTTCGACATACACGAGGCGGCGCAGACTTATCTTGAAAGCAGCATAAAACTGCTGCAGCTGAACATGCTGCTCGCCATAAGAGAAAAACTTGTAAGATACTATATAAACAACGAACCGTTATGGACATCCAACTGAAACAGAAGAAATATTTATTGCCAAAGAAATACTGGCCGTGGGCAGGCGGAGGCGTACTGATAATAGTGCTGCTGATATGGCTCGCCATGACAAATTTCACATCTACGCTGCGCGTCGACCGCCGCGGCCTCAGCATAGGACAGGTAAGCAACGCGCAGTTTGACGACTATGTGAGCGTCGACGGCAGCGTGGTGCCGATTCAGGTGGTGCAGATATCATCTGAAGAGGGCGGAGTGGTGCAGGAAAAGGTGAAAGATGAAGGCGCTCACGTCAGCAAGGGCGACGTGATTATACGCCTGAGCAACTCTAACCTTGACCTTGAGATACTCAATGCCGAGAGCGAACTGGCCGAAAAACAGAACATGCTGCGCAGCACGCGTCTTTCGATGGAACAGGATCAGCTTAACAACAGCAACGAGGCGCTGCAGCTGAGCATGGACGTAAAGACCAAGCTCAGGGCCTATAACCATCAGGCGGCACTGCAGAAAGAGGAACTCAACTCGCGCGAGGACTACCTGAAGGCCAAAGATGAATATGAACTGGCGGTGCAGAAGGAGAAACTGATAAGGAAGCGACTGAAGAAGACCAACGAGCTTAACCGCTCGCAGGTGGAGCAGATGGGCTCTGACTTGGCGTCGATGCGCAAGAACGTTGAACTGGTGCGCGAGCGCAAGGCAAGGCTGAATGTGCGCTCTACAATAGACGGCGAGATAGGTCTGCTGGACGTTGAGCTCGGTCAGAGCATATCGCCGGGACAGAAGATAGGCGTCATCAACGACCTGAGCGACTATAAGGTGGAGGCACAGGTGGACGAGCACTACATCGACCGCGTGCATGCCGGACTGTCGGCCACATTCGAACAGAACGGCAAGACATACCGCCTGACCGTACGCAAGGTGTATCCCGAGGTGCGCGAGGGCCGCTTCAAGATAGACTTCACCTTCAGCGGCGCACGCCCGAAGAACATACGCACGGGACAAACCTACTATGTCGACCTGCAACTTGGCGAGTCGAAAAAGGCAATAATTATACCTAAAGGCACGTTTTACAGCGTGACGGGAGGCTCATGGATATTCGTTCTCGACAAGGACGGACACAAGGCATACAAGCGCAAGATACGCATAGGACGGCAGAATCCGCAATACTACGAGGTGCTTGAAGGTCTTGAACCTGGCGAGAAGGTTATCGTCAGCGGATATGAGGGGTATAAGAACAACGACATACTCATACTCGAATAGTCACGCCAAACCTATCATGCCGGCAGAATGAGCCGTGACTGACACCGGAAAAGATACATTACGGCAGCCGCCAGATGTAAATATATTTCGCGTTGGCAACAGTGCCGCAATACAACAGCCGCGAAGGCATAATGCAAAAGGTGGCCTTTCGCACTGCAAAACACGGCCTTTCAGGCTGTAAAAGGCCACCTTTTAGAGGCTAAAAGACGGTCTTTTGCAACGCATTATATAAAGAGCTGATTATCAGCCATTTACAAACAAGCAAATCAGAGACGGCAAACAGCACTGAAAAGGGCTGTAATACTCACTAAAAATGAAACATAATAACAGCATAAAATATGGGCAACTTCAACCTTAAAAGCTATTTCACGTTTCTCTCGAGGAACAAGACTTACACGGCAGTTAACGTGTTCGGACTGGCGGTCAGCCTGATGTTTGTCATCATCATTGGACTGTACACATGGCAAGAGTTCTATATCGACCGCCAACACAGCAAGGCAAAGCGCATCTACAACATAGGCCTCAACATGGACGACGGCACATGGCGAACAGCCAACTGCCACCATGCTGTGCTGCGATACCTGCGCTCACGGTATCCTGAAATAGAACAGACGTGCGGCTTTACGGCAGGAAGTCTGAAACTGAAGGATAACGGCAACTTTGTAAATCTGTATGTCCTCGAGGCCGACTCGACATTCTTCTCTATGTTCGACTTCCCCTTACTGCAGGGCAATCGCACCAACTGCCTCAAACAAAAGGGCAACATCGTGCTGACAGAGAGCGCTGCACGCCGCCTGTTCGGCAATACTGCGGTAATAGGCCGCACGCTGACAACAGCCGAAAACAATCATTTCCGCGTTACTGGCGTGGTTAAAGACTTCGACAACACATTCATTGACAAGGATATACAGGGCGTTATCGACTTCTCTTACACCATCAACATGGCAAACATGGACGAGAATTTTCCGCACATGGTCAACATGACCGGCGCGGCATCGTTCGTGCAGGTGCGTGAGGGCTGCGACTTTGCCGCAAAGCAAAAAGACGTGGACGCCTACTTCCAGACATTCTGGGAAGATAAGCACCCTATCATAACACGCCTTGACAAACTGTATTTTTCAGGCCTTGATGCCTTTCTTATGCAGATGGGCAACCTTACATTGGTAAAGATACTGCTCGCCGTAGGCATAGCGATACTTCTCTTCTCCATAATGAACTACGTCAATCTGACCGTGGCACAGAGCGGATACAGAGCACGCGAAATGGCAACACGGCGCCTGTTCGGCTGTACAAAAGGCACCGTAGGCGTAAATATGTTCACCGAATCGTTGGTAATGTGCGTCATCTCCATGCTCATAGCCGTGGCGTTGGCCTGTATGTGCGCGCCATACGCAAGCCAGCTGCTTGACACAAAACTCGACCTCAGTCTGCTTGCAAGTCCGCTTACTGTCGGCATTATGGCGGCTTTCATCCTGCTGGTGAGCCTCGCCTCAGGTGTGCTTCCGGCCACAATACTGTCACGGGTGAAGCCCATCGAGGTGGTGCGAGGCACGTTCCGCACGCATACCAAGATGATATTCTCGCGCGTTTTCATAACGGTGCAGAACATTATAACCATAACCATGCTGGCATGCGCCATGATAATGTCTATGCAAATGCTGCATCTTACAAAGGCACCGCTGGGCTTCAACACCGAGAACATTATCTGCATAGAATATCCTGACGATTATTCCAGCCGACATTCAGGAGAATTTGAAAACCGCCTGCGCTCACTGCCGTTCGTCAAGGCTGTGGCTCCGTCATGCGGAACTCCGGCTACCGGAGGCAACAACAACACAATAACGTTTGACGGAGAGAAACGCGAATGGCCGTTCCAGTTCATCAGCGGTACACCCGAAATGATGAAGATATACGGCCTTACGCTGAAAAACAACCTGCACGCCAAAGGCGACAGCATTGTATATCTTAACGACATGGCAATGAAGGCATTGCAGATGAAACCCACGGACAGACATCTGAGCAGCCGCTACGAACAGATTAGGTTTGGCTATTTCCGCAAGAATGCCGAATTCGGCGGCGTGCTCAACGAATTACGCATACGCAACATTCTCGAAGAGCAGCACCCTCTGCTCGTACAAGTGTGCAACAACATACAGGAGCCGTGGAACATCTCGATACTCGTCAGCGGCGACCCCGTGGATGCATACGCCAAGATAAAGGATGTATATAAGGAAGTGTTCCACGAAGACATCGACGAGTCAAGTTCGCCGTTCGTAGACAAGTATGTGCAGGCACGCTTCAAGCAGGAGTTGCGCACAACCAAAATAGTGTCGCTCTTCGCCTTCATAGCCATCATAATCTCGCTGCTCGGACTTGTGGCCATGTCGACATACTTCATACAGCAGCGCGCAAGAGAGATAGCAATACGCAAGGTGTTCGGCTCTACCGGCAACCAGATTCGCGTAAGACTGATACGCACGTTCATGCTCTACGTGGGCATCGCCTTCATAATTGCCGTGCCGATAGTCGTTCATTTCATGTCGAAATGGATTGAGCAATACAGCTACCGCATCATATGGTGGCCGTGGATTGTGGCGGCAGGAGTAATAGTTATGCTTATCAGCTTGGCTGCAGTGGCAGTGCAGAGCTGGATGGCGAGCAACGAAAACCCCGTGAAGAACATCAGGCAGGAGTAAATTCCAGCGACCGAAGACGATGCCTCAGACAAACGTACACAGGTATATGACGGCAACCAAAAACATAAGGAAAAATAAAATTTGTATAAATAACGGAGACAACAATGAGCAACTTCAACCTTAAAAGCTATTTCACGTTTCTATCAAGGAACAAGGCTTACACGGCAGTTAACGTGTTCGGACTGGCGGTCAGTCTGATGTTTGTCATCATCATCGGACTGTACACATGGCAGGAGCTCAGCATCAACCGCCAACACAGCAAGGCCGACAGAATATATAATATAGGACTTGAGCTTATGGATGACAGCAGCAGGGTGATGGGCTGTCACCATGCGTCGCTGCGAAACCTGCGCATGCACTATCCTGAGATAGAAAACACATGCGGCATGGTGGAAGGCAGCATCAAGGTTAGAGAGCGCGACGATGTTCTGAACGTGAACACTATCAACACCGACTCGACGTTCTTCTCGATGTTCGACTTTAAGTTGCTGCGCGGCAACCGTGCCACCTGCCTTAAGAGCAAGGGAAACATTGTGGTTACCGAACGGTTTGCACGCCGGTATTTCGGCACCGACGACGTACTTGGACGCACCATAATGACCACCGACTCGCTGCACTTCAGGGTTACGGGAGTGGTGCAGAACTTTGACAACACGATAATATCAAAGAACACAGACGCGCTTGTTGACTTTGCTTATGCCGAACGTGAAGGCGAAGGAAACATGGACAAATACTTTCCAGGACAAATCAATGTCACTAACTGCGCATGCTTCGTACAGGTGCGCAAAGGCTGCGACCTGATGAAGAAAGAAGCCGACATACAGAAGTTCTGGTCTGCGTTCTGGCCCTATGAGCCGCAAATGCCCCTACGGCCGTTCCTGACACCGCTCAGCAAGCTCTACTTTAACGACACGCCGGAGGTAAACATCATGCAGTTTGGCAATATCAACATGGTAAGAATTCTGCTTGTCGTAGGACTGGTTATTCTGCTGTTCGCTATCATGAACTACATCAACCTGACCGTTGCACAGTGCGGCTACCGCGCAAGAGAGATGGCCACACGCCGCCTCTTCGGCTCCTCCAAGCTCGGCATAGGCATCAATATGTTCTGCGAGTCGCTTACGATGTGCGCCATATCATGCGCCATAGCCATGGTGCTGGCACACAGTTTTGCAAGATATGCAGGCAACATAATAGGAAAAGACATCGACACGGCAACGCTGACAAGCCCGGCTGCAATAGCCATTATACTAATGTTTGTCGTGGTTGTGAGCCTGCTCGCAGGCTTCATTCCGGCCATGGTGCTGTCGAGAGTCAAACCCATAGAGGTTGTGAAGGGAACGCTGACCAAGCACACAAAAATGATATTCTCGCGCATCTTCATCATAGCCGAAAACCTGATTACCATAGTGCTGCTGTCGTGTGCGCTTATTATGTCGACACAGATACGGCATCTGCTAAATGCTCCGGTGGGATACAACAAGGAAAACATAATAAGCCTGTTTGATCCGTGGAAGTTCAACGGCAACGGCCTCACCGTATTTCTAGACAAAGTGCGCGCGCTGCCGTGTACAGAAAAAGCCACAGCCACCTGTGGATGTGCCGTATATGGAGGAAACAATACCGGAATAGCCTTTGAAGGAGACAAGGCGCAGACGACCGTACACATATTCAACGTAACGCCGGAATTTATGGAGATATACGGCATAACGCCTAAAAACGGCGAAAAGATTCAGTCGGGCAACACGCTGTATCTTAACGACCAGGCTCTGGAACTGCTTCACATGAAACCCACAGACACACACCTCAACAGCAGATACAAAAGTTCAAAGTCAAACATGCTGCCTGCCAACGTAAGATACGGAGGAGTGATAAACAATTTTCATACGACAAATATTATGCAGCCGATAAGTCCGTATTTCATCTTCGTAAACGACCAGATTGAATATCCCTGGTATGTAACGATAAAGGTGAAAGGCGACATCGTTGACGCACTAAACGAAGTGAAGAAGGTTTATAAAGAAGTGTTTAAGGAAGAAATAAACGACAGCAGGCCTATGACTGTAACCGGCCAGATAGCAGAACTTTTTGAGAAAGACATACGCACATCCAAGATTGTATCGCTCTTCGCCTTCATAGCCATCATAATCTCGCTGCTCGGACTTGTGGCTATGTCGACATACTTCATACAGCAGCGCGCAAGGGAGATAGCCATACGCAAGGTGTTCGGCTCTACGGGCAACCAGATTCGCGTAAGACTGATACGCACGTTCATGCTCTACGTGGGCATCGCCTTCATAATTGCCATGCCGATAGTCGTTCATTTCATGTCGGAATGGATTGAGCAATACAGCTACCGCATTGTATGGTGGCCGTTGATTGTGGCGGCAGGAGCAATCGTTATGCTTGTCAGCTTGGCTGCCGTGGCAGTGCAGAGCTGGATGGCGAGCAACGAAAACCCGGTGAAGAACATCAGGCAGGAGTAAGAAACACGAGAAAAGACATCGTGGAAAAGAAACTTCGACATTACCTAGAAACGTAGTATTAAACAGGAACAGATATAACGTTTATGTAAAAAGCAAATAAAAGATATGAACAACTTCAATCTTAAAAGTTATTTCACGTTTCTATCGAGGAACAAGACATATACAGCAGTAAATGTGTTCGGACTGGCAGTAAGCCTGATGTTTGTCATAATAATCGGACTATACACGTGGCAGGAGACAAGCATCGACCGTCAACATAGTAAGGCTAAGCGTATTTACAGCATAGGAACATCTAACGATGACGACGGCCAACGATATGCCGGCAGCAGTCATGCCCTGCTAAAGTATATGCAGAAACGATACCCGGAAATTGAAAGTACATGCGCATTTATACGCGGATCGCTGAAGCTAAGAGAGCGTGAAAACCTTATGAATATCTCCACACTTGAAACCGATTCGACGTTTTTCAGCATGTTTGACTTTCCCCTACTCTACGGCAACCGTACAACTTGTTTGAAAGAAAAGGGAAATATTGTCATCACGTTACGTCTTGCGCGAAAATATTTCGGTACCGACAATGCCGTGGGACAACAGCTTATAACTGCCGACTCGCAGCACTTCAGGGTTACGGGCGTGATAGCCGACTTCGACAATACGTTCATCAATAAAGACATAGATGCCCTGATTGATTTTTCATATGCAGAATATGACAATGCGGTCTGTATTGACAAGAATTTTCCACAAGGCAATCTCAGCGGTACGGCTGCGTTTGTGCAGGTAAAAGAAGACTGTGACTTCATGCAAAGAGAGGCTGACCTGCGTGGATTTTTCAAGACATTGCTGCCCGAAAACAACAGTCAGAACATATCAACAACCATAACAAGGCTGGATAATCTGTATTTTTCACAGACCGGATTTGACAAGAATCTTCGTTTCGGCAACAAAAAAGTGGTAAACATTCTTTTTGCCGTAGGCTTGGTTATTCTGCTGTTCTCAATCATAAACTATATCAACCTTACCATGGCACAGAGCAACTACCGTGCCCGAGAGATGGCCACGCGCCGCGTGTTTGGATGCACTAAGAGCGATGTATGCAAGACCATATTCACTGAAAGCCTTACGATGTGTGCCCTATCGTGTGCAGTAGCTGTAGTGATGGCCATGTTGTTTTCACGATATGCCGGCCAACTACTTGACACTGACATCAGCATGGCGCTGCTCGCCACACCATATGCTATATTAATGTTTGTGGTGTTCATCGTAGCCATAAGTCTTCTGGCAGGCTTGCTTCCGGCTGTGTCTTTGTCGAAGATTCAGCCCATTGAAGTGGTACGCGGCACATTTATCAGACATACAAAGATGGTGTTTGCCCGCATATTCATAACCGTACAGAACGTGATAACCATTGTGATGCTGGCCTGCGCGCTAATCATGTCGCTCCAGATGCTGCACATCGTTAAAGCTCCAATTGGCTTCAGCACCGAAAATCTGATCCGAATCAGTCAAGGGAGCGCCTTTGCGAGCAAAGACTTCCCTGTATTTCTCGACAAGTTACGCGCCCTGCCATGTGTCAGCGGCATCGCATCATCTTGGGGTACACCTGTTGAAGGCGGAATAAACGCTACGAAAACATCAGAAGACGGGAAAAAATCTGTAAACATTCAAACCTTCATCGTCTCGCCTGAATTCTTCGATATTTACGGCATAAAGCTCAACAGGAACAACCTGCTGGAAGGCGACAGCATATTATATCTGAACGACAAGGCCATGAATATTCTGAAAATACAACCGACAGACACACATACCGGCAGTGTAGACCAAGAGCTTGACCCTTTCGGTATACTGCAACATGCACGTTTCGGAGGTGTATTTGAGAGTTTCCGCACCGGCAGCATTCTTAACCCCGACGAGCCTAAAGCAATACTTGTATGCAACAATGTGCCCGCTCCTTGGTATGTCACGATAAAAGTAAAAGGTAATCCCGTAGAGGCATACGCCCAGATAAAGGAGATATACAAGAGCATCTTCCATGAAGAAATTAACGAAGAGGGACTGCCGTTGGTAGACAAGCAGATAGAACAAAAGTTTGACCAGGAAATACGCACGTCTAAAATCGTGTCGCTCTTCGCCTTCATAGCCATCATAATCTCGCTGCTCGGACTTGTGGCAATGTCGACTTACTTCATACAGCAGCGCGCAAGAGAGATTGCCGTGCGAAAGGTGTTCGGATCTACGGGCAACCAGATTCGCGTAAGACTGATACGCACGTTCATGCTCTACGTGGGCATAGCATTCATAATTGCAGTGCCGATAGTGGTGTATTTCATGTCAGAATGGATTGAGCAATACAGCTACCGCATAGTATGGTGGCCGTGGATTGTAGCAGCTGGAGTAATAGTTATGCTTATCAGCTTGGCTGCCGTGGCAGTGCAGAGCTGGATGGCTAGCAACGAGAACCCGGTGAAGAACATCAGGCAGGAGTAGGTCTTTGTGGCGAAGACAATACTGCCGTAAACTGAAATAAACGAACATTGTTAAACAAAACATAAGAATATGAATAACATTAGAATGGCATTGAAGAACCTGACGCGCAGAGGACAGCATAACATAATAAAGATACTGTGCCTCGGCATAGGCTTTGCGCTTGCGTCGGTACTGACAGCCAAATTATGGTATGAACACGAATATGACACTTGCTACCCCGACCATGACCGAATATACCGCATTAGCGAAAAGATAAGTCGAGGCTCTGACCCTGAAGCCATATACGGTAACACGCCGGGAGGAATAGCCACAACGCTGAAAAAATATATCCCCGAGATAGAAACGGCAACAAGGATAAACCCTGCATGCTATGATGAGGAAATGAAAATAAACGGAGAACAGCGCGTCAAGGGCAACATATACGTTGTAGACTCGTGTTTCTTCAAGATGTTCCCGGCCAAGATATTAGACGGCGACGCCGATGATGTGCTGGCAAAACCTTATTACTGTCTTGTGTCACGGAGCATGGCCGAGCGCATGGGCGGCAACGTGATAGGACGTAAACTGGAGCTTACTTCTATTCCGGGACTGACGATGACCATAGGCGCCGTGTATGAGGACTATCCGTGGAACTCGTCTTTCCACGACTATGACGTAATGCTCTCAATGACTACTCAGCGCAGCTTCAGCTATGACGGACAGGACAACCTGTTGGGCAATGACAGCTACTACTCGTTCATAAAAGTAAACAAGGGATGCAGTCCTGAGCAAGGCGACTTTGACAGTAAGGTGAACGGAATAATAAACAAGTTTATTCCTGACCTTAAAAAGGATGGGATAAAATTCTCGTTGAATTTCACTCCAATATCAAAATATCACCAAGAGGACGGTTACTTCAAGCAGACGTTCCTCATGATGATGATCTTAGCGGCGGTGATTCTTGCGGCAAGCGTGCTCAACTATCTGCTGATAGTGATTGGCAACACGGTTACGAGAGGACGCGAAATGGCTGTAAGAAAATGCTACGGAGCCATACCGCGTAACATATTAGGCATAACCATGGCCGAAACCCTGCTGCATATCGTGCTGGCAATGATGCTGGCCGCAGCACTGATATACGCCTGCAAAGGCTCGATAGAGACGCTGCTGTCGGCCCCGGTCAGCTCACTTTTCACCGGCAAGGGCACACTGTTCCTCACAGCATTGCTGATAGTGGTGTTCATCGTTAGCGCCCTGCTGCCGGGCAGGATATACAATGCCGTGCCCGTAACAACGGCGTTCCGCAACTTCACCGAGAGCCGCAGGCGCTGGAAGATAGCACTGCTGGCGGTGCAGTTTTTATTCGTCAGTTTTCTGGTATGCCTGCTGCTGATAGTCAACAGCCAATATTCCAAGCTCACAGACTTCGACCTCGGCTACTCTTATGACCGCCTCGCGATAGTCAACGTAAACCAAATAAAGGGCGAAAAGCGCAGCGCCATGATTACAGAACTAAGCAAAATGCCGGAGATTGAGGCATGGACGGCTGTAACATCTCCCTTGTTTTCAAACGGCGGCGGCAACAACATAGTTGACCCGGAAACCGGTGAGGAGATGTTTAACGCCACCGACCTGTATATGGCAGGCGACAACTATCTTGACATGTTGGGCATAAAGCTCAGACAGGGACGCGGATTCAACGCCAACAGCGACAGTCTGAAGGAGATGATGGTAAGCCCCGACTTCGCACAGAAGCTGAAGAACGAGAAGGGCTGGAAAGACGTGATTGGACGTAAGATTCTGATAACGGAACACAGCCAGACGGGCAAAGACCTGTTCACCATAGTAGGAATATATGATAATTTTCACGCCAATACGGCGCTCGACGATGACGACCGCCCCACGATGATGTTCCACTCAGACCCTTACGGCAGCTACATCAGCTATTTTCTGCTGAAGTTTCACGATCTTACGGCAGACAATATGCAGGCCGTGCAGCAACGGCTGCAGCGGCTATATCCTGACGAAACGATCATCGTGGACAGTTATGCACGACAACTGAACACATATTACGACGACGTGAAACATTTCCGCTCGGCTGTTATGACGGCAGGAATATGCACGCTGTTCATAGCCCTGATGGGACTTATCGGCTACGTGAACGACGAGATGATGAGGCGAAGCAAGGAAATAGCCATACGAAAGGTGAACGGCGCAACCACAATAAACGTGCTGGGCACTATGCTGGACAATGTGCTGCTGATGGCCATACCGTCGGCAATTATAGGCGGTATACTTGCCAAAACGGCAGCTGACAAATGGCTCGAGGATTTCAGCGTAAAGGCGGACATGAGCCTGTGGCTCTTTGTGGCAGGAATAGTGGCTGTAGTGGCGGTTATAGCCGTAACCGTAACTGTAAATGCTTACCGCATGGCAAGCAGCAATCCTGTTAAATACCTGAAGAACGAATAAGCACTTAACGCCTGAAAAACAGGCACTGAATAATAATATAGAAACAATAAAATAAACCAGGCTCCCGAATACGGCGAAAGCCGTGAGGGGGCATAAAAAGAACAGAATATGATTAAAGTAGAAAATCTTAGCAAGTCGTTCCGCACGGAAGAGGTGGAGACTATAGCACTTGACAACGTAACGTTCAGCGTGGAAGACGGTGAGTTTGTGGCAATAATGGGACCTTCGGGATGCGGCAAGTCTACGCTGCTGAACATTCTCGGACTGCTGGACAACCCTACTTCAGGACAATACTGGCTGGACGGACACGAGGTGTCGCAACTGAAAGAGAAAGACCGCACGGGCATACGCAAGGGACAGATAGGCTTTGTGTTCCAGAGCTTCAACCTCATTGACGAACTTAACGTGGAGGAGAATATCGAGCTGCCCCTGACATATCTGAAGGTTGGCAAGGCTGAAAGAAAACAGAAGGTGCAAGAGGTGATGAAGCGCATGGGCATAACTCACCGTGCAAAGCACTTTCCGCATCAGCTCTCGGGCGGTCAGCAGCAGAGAGTGGCAATAGCCCGCGCCGTGGTGTTCGGCCCCAAGCTGATTCTGGCGGATGAGCCTACGGGTAACCTCGACTCTAAGAACGGCGCCGAGGTGATGCGTCTGCTGACGGAGCTTAACCAGGACGGCACGGCAATAGTGATGGTTACGCACAATGAGCACGACGCGCAGATAGCCCACAGAACGATACGTTTGTTTGACGGAAAAATCATTGAACAGTGATTAACGCTGTGTAATCAAAGGCGCAATGCCATAAACATAAAGCTCAAAAAGGCTGTCTTCAACATACCATAACAACGTTATGCAGCAATGCAAAAGGTATGCTTTCAGGCGATAAAAGGTATGCTTTCAGATACTAAAAGGTGCCCTTTCATAATGCAAAAGGGCACCTTTTACGATAAACATGAACACAAGACATTAAATCCGAATTGATAATTAAACCATATATAGTTTTATCCATTTTATGTATTAAAACTCCAAACTGAAGTTACACGATTTGGATTAAACCAAAAATATTTTCAAACAAAACTCATCACTCGTCACATTGCGCCATAACATTCTATATGTCAACAAGTTGCAGTGTGACGAGTTGTTGTTACGACTCATCACATTGAGTCAACCAAAATCAGGAAATACGCATAATAAAGAGAAAAACAGATAAGCGTGATGAGTAAGAAAATCAACTCATCACGCCATAACGCACTGTATTTCAATGCCTTACGCACAAATGTGATGAGTGACGAGTTTTTTAAAAAACGTTTTTAGTTTTTATGTGCTTTAGAATAATCTATTTGGCAGGCGGCAAGAAAAACAAAACAATAATGCCCATTACCCAATAACCATAAACCCTACCCTACTTTTAATTTTTAATTCTTAATTCTTAATTAAAAAAAGGCCGCCCCATAATAAAAATATGAGGCAGCCTTTAAAATTGAAAGTTAAATATAAAATTGCAATAATTATTTCACAACAACTTTCTTGCCGTTCATGATATAAACGCCCTTCTTAACACCTGTAAGAACAGTTGCAGCAGGAGCCTCCTTAACGAGGACACCGTCGATGCTGTAAAGTTTGACAGGAGCATCAGCGTCTACGCCGAGAACTGCATCAATGCCGGTAGGATTAGTGTTGAATTTACCTGTAATCTCAATGCTGTCGCCATTGCTGAGCATTCCACCTTCTACAGTCAATGTAACCTCACGGTCCTTGCTTACGCCGGCGAGTGGAATATGGCTTACATAACCCGCATAAGATTTATCATAAGCAAACGGAACATCCTCTGCCTTGAATTCCTTAGTCTGGAGTGTGCCGCGGTTGTTGAGCCACTGCAGCAGAACCTTGTCAAAAGTAATAACGCCAACTTCCTCCGGCAACCAGATTATAATCTCGCTGCAATCAGCCAAAGAACCGCCTTCTGTAGGCAAGAAATCATAGATGAAATCTATTTTCTGTTTCTTAAGAGGATAAGTAACAACGATGCCACTTGTTCCAGCAGAAGCGTTGTTTGTGATAATGGGACGTCCGTCTGCGGTTGTAAGGCCCTTGATATTCATTGTTATCACAGTCTGTACCTCGCCATCTCTTGAACTTTCTACTGTTTCAGGGAAGCGATAACCGCGGATGTCTACAACAACAGTATTACCATTGATTGTAAATTCAGGATTAAATGAGCCAATAGAACCGGCCTCTGAATCGCCATAAGTCAGGTCTACTGTTACCTTGCTCTTATCAGTATTAAGTTCGTCTGTGAAAGTAAATGTCAGCAAGCCTTCATCTCCTGTTTCAGGATAATATGTGTAAAGAGTTGTACCCTGTGCAGGAGTTACAGAAACCAGCTCACCGGGCATCTCACCCATAATCAGTGTAACAGAATAGTTTCCGTCTTCACCATAGATTACGCTCTCATCGTTAGCATCGCAAATACCTTCAAGAGTGATTTTAAACTTATCACCAACCTCAAGTTTACCGTCTTCAGCCATCTCACGGATAAACTTGCTCAGCTCGATGCTATAGAAATACTGAGTAGTATAGGTACCATTGATATATGCTGCGGGAATCTCTTCCTTTGTTTTAAATACGCCGTCAGCCTCCTCACCATACTCAATCCAGTTGTGGGCTATGTTAACCGTACGGTCAAAAGCCAATTCAAGGCTTGAGCCTGAAACTGTATAGGTATCACCATCCGAAAAGTTAGATGTCAATGTGATAGGCATGCCTTCTCCGCTACCATAATAAATGGTAACATCTATTGAAGGCTCAGTAATCATACTGGTTGAGAAATAATAAGTTTTTCCTTCCTCAACTTCACTACTGAAGATTTTGTGACCTTCAGCGTCATAGCTTTTAGAAAGGTTGTTACCCTCTTCACCCATGGCATTACATTCAAACATCATAATACCATAATATCCGACATTAAAGTGAATCGTGTTGCTCTCAATAGCCTTCAGCTGTAAATAGTTTGCACCAGGCTGCAATTTAATAGTTACAGATTCCGAAGGGTCATTAATCTCAATCGGAGTAAAAGTAACAGCCTTTAAACCTGTCAACCCCAATACAATACCGATTAAAGTAAAAATAAGTCGTTTCATGTCTAAATATTCTTGTCTGTTTTATTTTGAGGAAAAAGCTAAAGGCTGGTCGATGCGCTATTGCCATAAGGCCAAAGCGACAGGCTGCAGCCTTTAGCTTTTTATTTAAAATCTACGGCAGATTAGCGGATAACCACTTTCTGGCCGTTGATGATGTAGATACCCTTAACGAGTTTCTTCATTACGTCTGCTTTCTTACCCTTGCTTACGAGGCAGCCGTCTACGCTGTAAACCTCAACAACAGCATTAGCATCTTCAACTTCTACACCACCGATGTTTGTAGAATTGTCAACGATGAATGTATATGTCAGCTCAGGATTGAAGAGATTGCCGTCAAGATCATAGAATGTTTCTTCAGGAATAACAACAGTGTAAGTACCATCTTCTGTTATTTCCGGAGTAAACGTAATCATCATCTTATTCATGTCATCACCTGTAGCATAATCGATCGCTGCAGAGATATTGCTTGCCTCAACACCGTCTTTCTTAACTGTGATAACATTGTTTGTGTTCAGTTCACCAACACCATACTTAGAATCTACAGTGAGTTCAACAGTAGCAATTGACTTAACTGTGCTTCCGTCAGCAGGTGTAACCTCTGTAGGAACGAGGATATTCTTAGGCATCTGATATGCGAGCAGGATAACACCGTCTGTGCCATAGCTGATAGGTGTGCCATTTTCATTAACAGCAGCAACAGATACGCCTATGTTGTTCTCAGCGAGAGCAGCCTCAGGAACAGTAACTGTTATAACCTTGCCTTCAACCTTTGCTTCAGCAGGAACACGAGTGTTCATACCATAAGTTACAAGAGCAGAGTTTACTTTAGCGCCCTCACCGCTCAATGTAATATTAATTTCAGCAGGAATCTCCTTGCTGTACTCGCCACCTTCTACGTAAGGAGCCGGGTCAACAGACTCAACTGCAAGAATAGCCGGGTCAATGTTGAATGCTACAGTGAAGTCAGGGTTACATGTACCATGACCCTGCAAACCATCAGTCCAAGGTGTTTCTTCGTTGAAATATTCGTTAGCAATTGACTGTGAATCTACCTTAAGTACATAAGCGCCAAACTCATTGATTTCTTTCGGAGTCTGTGTGCCAATTTCAACAAACTGAGCTGTTACAACAAGGCCAAGACCTGTTTCATCCTCATTTGTAGTCAAAATTGCATCAGCAACTTTCTCTTCACCTTTGTAAACGGCAGCTGTAGCTGTAGATGTTGTATACACTTTCTCACCATATGTAAATTCTATCTTGCCCAAGCTTGTGCAGTAAGAATTTTCAGCAGGTGTTACAGATTTGAAGTTCAAAGAAGCGTCTGCAAAACGACCATCGTTCACATCAAATGTAAAGTTGTAACCGCTTCCGAATACAACACTTTCAGGGAAGCCTTCTGCCTTAGGCTCAATTTCATTGCCCTCTTCATCAGTCAAATCAAGCTGAAGGATAACGTCTGTTACAATAGTTCCCATAAAATTATAGAAATCCTCAGACATAGTACACTTGATAATAGAGTGGCCTTCTTCAGTATATGATACTTCTGCCTTTTCCCAGTCTAATGTTCCGTACATACCCATCGGGTAAACACAGTTCTTAACTTTAACTTTCTTGTCAACTTCAACAGTTACAACCTTTCTGTCATCCTTAAAGCTGAGCATCTGGTCTTCTGTAGGATAAACGACATTTGGTTCCGGTTCAACTTTTACAAGATTTACAACAGTCTTTTCAACTTTTGCTGTACCACCTTCAAATGTCAGAGTTGTTGTCTCAGGAGTTTCAGTACCCTGCTCCATACCTTCCTTAGTCTGATATGACTCAATAATGATTTCGTATGTATTTCCTTCATACATATACCATGCATTATCAAGAACACGGTCGTCTTTTACAATTTTCTCAGGACCAACCATTATAACGTCTTCACCTTCTTCAGCCTCAGATGTATAATACTGGTGCATAATGCCTTCGTCGCCATGGAACTCGCAGTGAACATACTTAACCTTCTTGTTCAATGTAACCTTAACCTGATTGTCCCAGCTGATTTTATCAACCTTTGAACCCTGCTCAGGCTCTGAACTTACAACCTGCAAAGAGCTGGCACCTTTCTCCTCAAAAGAAACGGCTATCTCTAAATCAAAAAAGAGTTGTCTGTTATTATAAATAACATAAGTCTTACCAGCTTCAACCTCCAAAGAAGAAAAGTTTGCATCCACACCTCTTGAAACATTCAACGGAGTTCCATCCTCCAACATAAATGTCGGGTAAGACCAACCATGCTTAAGAGATAAAGTACCATCTGCAGGAGCTGTAAAGCTAGCATAAACGATGTCATTTACAACATAAGTGTCACCATCGGCAATCACATAAGGATCCTCTTTGGTACCCGAACCGCTTGGGGTAGCATTGACCCCCAAGACACATAGGAATGCCATCAAACTGATTAGTAAAGATTTCATAATACTTAATTTTAAATTAATAATAAGTTTGCATTAAATTATATAGGAAGGGTTGGGGACTAGCCCCATACCCTTTTCTATATCTTAGGTTCTTAAGGTCCATGCCTTGCTGTCTGCTGTATTATGTTTTGTGAAGTGTTTTTCTGATACAAACATACAAGGCAGATCTAAATATTTATTTAACGATTACTTTCTTAACAACGCTTACGCCGTCGCTTGTAGCCTTAACGATAAACAAGCCGTTCTTTCCGCCTGTGCTTACCTTAACAGCACCAGAAGTAGAGTTAGCATTGCTTATTACGCTTCCGCTTACATCATAAACAGTAACGTTGAGGTCGCTTCCGCCGTTAACGCTTATTGAACCGTTCTCACCAGAAATTGTGATACCGTTTTCAGATTCTGTTGCATCGTTGATTCCAGCTGTTCCGGCTGACATCTTTAGTCTTGCTGCATTCAGCACACGCTCTGTATTTGCATCGAGCAACATAACAACAACTTTAGTATTATCCCAGTTCTTAACGTTTTCAGGCAAGCTGAATACCTTATTGAATGCAACAGGCTGACCTGCAGTTACGCTTACAGGGATGAAACCAGATTCACCTGCGAAGTTGTCGTTTGGCACTTTACGTGCAACATCGTTGAATGTTACAACAGCAACGCTTGAACCATACTTGCCGCCCTTACCGAACTCACCGAATATAGGCTGGTCGAGAACGTAGAAACCATTAAGCTGAGGTCCTTCCAAACCATCCTCAAGAACAACAAATGCAAGATTGTGGTTCAGAGAGTTCATGGTTAGAGCATAGTTTACATTACCTGTAATCTGTATGTTCTTGCTTGAAGCATCGTAAATAGCCTTGTCGATGCTGACATCTGCAATTGCATAATTTTCGAACTCACGCTGAGCTACATCATAGAATGTATTGTTGCCTTCTGGTGAATCGAAGTGATACTGCTCGCTTCCATCAACATACATCGGCGCATAAAGAGTGTCTATACGGTTAACCATACCCATAGGCTGTGCTGTTATACCGAAATATGTATTATAGTTCTCATAAGCAAACTGGTCTGTTCCGATTATAGAGCTATGAATAGCGATAGGTATAACCTGCTCACCGTAAAGTTTCTCAAGATTTTCCATTGCAAGGATTCCCTGAGGACAGTTCTTACACTGCTGACCAGTGCTTTCTTCTATAACTACATGCTTTGTTGTCTCAAAAGCAAGGTTGCTGATAGTGTTTGTCTGGCTGTAAACAGTACCGCCGAGATCAATGCTTATAGTATACTTATTCTGTGCACCTACAGTCAGAGGCAACTTGTCAGGGAATGTGAAAGAATAATTCTCTGCACTTGTTATAGGCTTGCTAGGTGTATCTGTATAAGTGCTCTTGAATGAGCCGTCTTCAGAAGTAAGTGTTGCATTAATAGTGTTATAAGTCTTATCACTTGTAACCTTAACTATTACGCCTACATCTGTGGACTCTTTGTTAACCTGCGTGCTTTCTACATTAGGAACGAAGTTGAAGTCGCCCTTGTAGTAAACCTTCAGATTATCCAAGAAGATCATACTCTGATTTTCGTTCTCATTAACGAAAGCGATATAGATATTCTTACCTGCATATTCTGCGAGAGATTTCTCTACGTGTGTCCAGTCACCTGTCAGATTTTCCTCTGACTCACCGGGAGAAAGCTGCTCGTCATAAAGAACCTTACCATTAGCCTTGAACTTCTCATAAAGTTCTGTTGTGAAGTTAGAATAAACAGCATCATCCTCAAGAACGAGAACCTTAAGTCTGTCTGCCTTTGACTTATAGTATGACTGAACGTCAAAGCTGAGATAATAGTCGGCATTTTCTATTGACAGACGAGGTATTGACATCCAGTCGTCTGATTTTCCTGTAGGATTATAGATAGATGTTGAAGCTGCACAGTAGTCAGAGCTGCTTTCTGATTCACGGATTACGAAAAGCCAAGGAGAATTGTCGGCATCAAAGCCTAAATCCTGCATTGCACTTGACGGCTTGTTGTGGTCACCTTCATAAAGGAGGTATTTAACCATAGAGTTGCTAGGATCATTGAAGTCATCAGAGAAGAGGCTTCCGTCAGAACTGATTTCAGGCTCGTATGCACCTGTGTAATTAATTGTAATCTCATTGTTCGGACAGAATCCCATAATATCTGTAACAGAACCAGCCTCTACAACAACCTTATATTTCTCATCTTTTTCAAGATAACGCTTGAGGCTAGGATACAGAAGGATTGTGCTTTCTGCTCCCTGCACAAAGTTAAGTTCACAAACCGGTGATGTCTGACCATCTCTATACAGATAAGCCTTAGCATCTTCAGATATAGCGATAGACAAATCGAAGAGAATCTGTACAGGATGCTCTGAACTTATTTCAGATACATTTGCCTGATCTGCAGGAGAAACCTGCTGTACAGCAGCCGGAGCCTCGGCACGGCCGATATACTTAATTGTGATTTCATCACTCTTGATAGAGTTGTCTGCCATCAAATAGAATGCTCCAGCAGGGATCTTCATTGTATATTCCTCGTCAGCATTGAGAGCCTGAGGTATACCACCAATAGTGAATGTCTTGTTACCAGACTGTGCCGTGATTTTATAATCCCTTAACTTCTTTCCAGAACCATCAACGAATTGTGCCACTACACCAGATGTCACACCGACAGTCTTAGAGAAGGCCAACTTCATCTGACTGAATTTCGCAAATTTAGATCCTGCTACAGGAGAAGCAACATAATACTTCAGTGGATTGACGCTACTTGCAGCCTCACTAATTGTTTCTGGAAGACGGATGATATAACCCTTTGTCTTTGTCTCAGACATACCGATCATGGTCTTTTCATCATCAGAAACTCCTTTAATTGTTCCTGTGAAATCATAGCCAGTACGCTCATAAAAGTTCATATCATAACGGCCAGAAAGAATTTCGTCTATTCCGTACCAAAGACTACCCACACGTACGTAAGCAGAACGGACAGGGTTTACGGCAGGACTGCAAGCAAATACAACGCCTGTATTTGAAACAGCACTTCCGGCACGGTCTTGCTCTTCGCTTTCTGTATTATATAATATACAAGAGTTGTCGCTTGTATTGTAAAGATAGCTTGAAATGTATGAACCACCTGCCACCTGTACGATACCGGTAAGATATTTACCATTGTTACTCATTGTTGACTCGTCAACAAATGTTTCGTCAGGCACTTCTCCGAGAGCATTGTCTACATATTTGCACTCCTGAGTTGTCTTGTTGTAAACATAATAGCAAACAGTTGCAGGAGTTACAAAGTTAATAATACCAGAAAGGATGTTACCATCAGGACTAACATTGTCTATACGTACCTGCTGAGTGTTTGTTCCAAGCTTTGTTTTCTTTGGGAAGTTAGGAAGTTCAGCATACACATCAATTGCACGATATGTACCATCAGACTGCTTCTCCCACAAAAGCGGTGTTTCAACATAAGCATCACCTGAGAAGCTACCAGAATTGCTCCATCCGCTGATGTATTTGCCATCAGGTGTTACAGATGTAGCTTTTCCAGGATTCTCAGACTGAAGAGTGATCCACTTACCCTGATTCATGTCATAATAAGCAGGCTTGCTGTCATAGGTACCAACAATGATTTTTCCATCATTAGTAACGTCTGTAGCTTCGAGTGACTTTATCAAGTCTGCTTCAACCCAGAGTTCAGTAAGAGCACCTGTCTCTACATTAATAAGATAAGGATAGGCATACTTACTTTGATCATCATCATTCACACCAGCAGCAGTAGCCCACAAGCCATTGTCTGACAAAGATGTGAAAGCTGCAGCCTTGGGGAAACTCACAGTGGTAAGCTGTGCTTCCTGTGCTGAAGACGGAATTGCCCACAGCAGGCCCAAAGCCAACAGGATACATAAATATAAACTTTTCTTTACCATACAATAAATAATTAAAAATAGAATTTATTTTACTTTGCAATCACTTTCTCTGTACGGCCGTCAGCATACTTCAGAATGTTTATACCCTTCTGAGGTGCATTGAGGAGCTGTCCGTCAATAGAATAGCGGGCAACAACTTCATTATTTACATCATTATGTATTCCGTTTACGCTTGTTGAGCCACTATAAACGAAGTTAACCGTTATCTCTGAATCTGTAGTAAGAGAGCCTTCACCTTTAATAGATAATTTTACTACACATGTACCTGCAGCTTCTCCTGGAACCCACTCTGTTTGTGAAGATATATCAACTGTACTATTTGGCTCAACTTCTTTAGCATCTTTCTCCATAGTTCCCTCAGCAGTCATAGAAGAGCAGTTTCCGGCACAACAAGCTGCAAAAGAGGTTCCAGCAGGCAATGTCGTTACATTATAATAAATCTTACAATCCTTTTTCTGTGATGAAGTATTTTTCACATAAACGCCACCTAAAGGAACTGTCGGTTTATCTACAATAATAAAGCCACCAGGATATTCGGAACCATATATTATTTCTTGCATTGAACCAACCTTATCCATTGTAAGCGTAGTACCATTTTCGATAACGTTACCATTTTCGTCAACGAAAGAGAAAGACTGTGCATTCATTGAAATGCAACCTATTACAAATAATATACAAAGAGTAAAAAACTTTTTCATATTTCTTTTAATTTATAATAATGTTAAACTTGTTTTTAATAGTAAAATAGTAAAAGGCTTAATCGGGAAGTTCCTTAATTCAGAACTTCCCAATTTAATATTTATTCATTTGTTTGCGCTTCATCCTTAGCAGGTATTACAGGTACTTTGACAACCTGCTGTACACCACTTACATTATAAACGAAAGCTACAACAGACATATTTTCAGCTTTCCAGCCTTCATCAAGAACTGCTGTACATGTTGCAGTTTTTTCTTCGTTCCATTTAACACTGAAGTCCTCACCGTCACGTCCGTTAACCGCTGTACGGAACACATGGTTATGAACATACTGAGTATTAATAGAACCATCCGGCATATACTGAATGTTTGTTATATTGTCTTCAGTAAGCCAAAGTTGCAATTTACCTGTAACATCAAGTATACCTTTTGCATTAACGTTTATGGTTACAGTTCTCGTAGCCTCATCATACGAAGTTGTTGCGTCAAGTTCAAGCGGAGCAGAAGTCTGCAATGCATCACGGACTATTGTTCCCCAAGACTGATATGTACTTGAAACGGTCTTTCGGTCAATAACACCTGTCGGCTGCGCATCTATGCCCCATGAATTAAAATAGTAATCACCTGTCTCTGTCCACAACGGGAAAGGCTGATTAGTTACGGTCTTAGAGAAAGGACCGCTATGAATACCTACAGCGATAACATTTTCTGCACCATACTGCTTTTGCAGGCTTTCAATCATTTCTGAAGCATTCGGGCAGTTTACGCAACGTTGTCCTGTGAAATCTTCAATCAATACATGTTTCGCAACTTCTACAGGCTCCACTTCAATTAAGCGGTCGTCCTCATCAATATTGCTGCATGCCATAAATGAAAGTGCCGCAGCACAAATGGCTAACTTGCCATATATTTTATTATTCAGCTTCATCTCTGTTTAGAAGTTATAGTTGTAAGAAAGTGTTACACCCTTGCTTGCCGGCACGTAACGGCATACGCCGCCCGAACAATTGTAACCGGCACGGGTACGGCCATAACCAAGCTGTATGCGGTGAGAGCCTTTGTTGAATGTTATGTATCCCTGATAATAGTGCAGGTCGGTAACGCCGCTGTTGTATTCATCAGCGATTGTGAACATCCAGTTAGGAAGTACTGACAGCTCGAGCAGAGCATACCACCAGTCGCCCAAGTCGTCATCGGTTGACAGATACTGTAGCTCACCACGAAGAGTAAACTTATTGTTGAACTGATATTTAGCATCAGCGATGAAGATGTCAGAATGTATCATTCCGCCTTCACCCTCTACAATTGTCTTGTTGTAGAACTGGTTCATATACATGAGGTTGAGTTTGAACTGACGTGTCAGTTTCTTCTCAATCTGCACATTCAGGTCTTGATAGAATGTCTCGTCACCCATCTTCCAGAAAGCAGATCCATATCCGTCTGTTCCGGCTCCGCCTATATAGTTAGTATCGATGCCGCGGATGTGAGAGAAATTAACCTTGATGTTTGTTCCATATTTACCGCCAAGGAATGTACGGCGCTTAAACTTATAGCCAAACTCACCCTGGAATGCCCACTCTCCATCAGGATTGGTTGCATAAGGATACATTGCAGCCAAAGCATAGGTCTGGTCCATGGTGAACGCAGGCAGGTGGTTGATAAACGAAGACGTACCGTTGATGGTTCTCTTGCTGCGGAACGACATATTGTCGCTGCGCTTAGCCTGAAGCAGGATGCTCATGCCTCGCTTTGAATATGAAGCTGAAAGCATTGCAACGTTACCTTTACGATAGATGTATCCGTTATCGAACGACGGGTCTTGCGATTTCCATGCATATTCAGCGAGAAGGCTGAAGTTGCCTTTCTGTAAATTAGCTCGCACGTCAAATGCGTTCACTGTGGTAGGCAAGTTGAGTCTATGAGTGGCGTCAGCCATAATTTCCTCTTCTTTCTCATACTTGTTTACCCATGAAGCGCCGAGCGTAAGATATGTGCCGCTGTTGCTCATACCCTTAAACCACTGGTCGAGACCAAGCTCAATGTCAGCACCAGACACCCATGAATCGTTGTGCGACCAATATTTGCGCTGCTTACCGCTAAGAGCCTTGATAGAAACACCGGGCAGGGGCTTGATAGTCAGGCGTCCGCCGAGCAGAGAGTTGTCGATACCAAGAGTACGCTCTTCGTAAGTGCGAAGAATGAATCCTGAGCCGAACTGCTCGTAAAAATTACCTAAAGTAAGATCCCAGTTTTTGAAATGAGTCTTTAAATAGAAGTATGGTACGCCCCATCCTCTATAATCTTTTTCAAATCCAGGTAAAGGATGTTTCAAAAATTCGAAACGCGCTCCGGCATCAACATGCTCACTCATTACATTTACGTCTGCAAATGTATTGGTCAAAGCCCATTCGTTAACTTTCTCGGTGCCAATTGCGTCATCGTCCTGCGGAATAAGGATGTCGCTCTGTATACTTCCGCTGACGGTAATCTTTTTTTCTTCTGTCTCTTGTGCCAAAGCTGTTAAAGACAAAGCCGGCATAAGCAAGAGGCAGAAAAGTTTGTTATAATTGTGCATAAGTGTCAATATATTCGGTTGTCAGCACTATGTAGCATTATTTATTGATGAGCTCTCTTACTTTCTCAATAAGTTCCTGTTCAGCTCCTTCAGTATATCCGTTATGTTTATAGACAATGTTTCCTTGTCCGTCGACAATCAGTGTATAAGGAATCATCTGTATTCCAAGTGCACGCTTAAAATCGCTGTTGGGGTCAAGAAGCACATCATACGGCCATTCATGACTGTCAACAAGCGGTTTTACCTTGTTGATGTTCTGTGCCTGGTCGATAGACACTGCTATAACCTTAACGCCGGTTTCTTCCTGCCATTCATCATAAACTTCGCTGATGGCAGTCAGCTCACGGTTACAGGGTTTACACCAGGTGGCAAAGAAGTCAATAATGAACGGTTTGCCATTGTTTGACAACGTGTCTGTTCTTACGGTTTTTCCATTAATATCCTTAAGGGTTACAGACGGTAACTGCGCGCTGGCTGAATACACTAGTCCAAGCGCAAAAACAATTGATAACAAAAATTTTTTCATTAAGTAAATGATCTAAATTATTTATATATATCAGTACTAAT
>ULQW01051087.1_pt1 | contig 43050 bp, 39 predicted proteins | sample 1954921 | NCBI WGS metagenome assembly ULQW01 (sample SAMEA4835666, study PRJEB28245) | human gut metagenome | biome: gut microbiome; material: fecal sample | place: Denmark | collected 2008
TTTTTCCCGTTCCTCCACTTTCTCCCCATCCTGCTTGCTTCTCTCAACCTTCCCGTTGGAGTAAATTCTCTATTTTGGAAAAATTCACCCAATTCACGCATATACTTTCTCAGGACATAGTATAAATTTCCAAAAAATCCATAAACTATATGCATATCTGCACGAACCAACTAACCCAAGAAAGGACAAACCAACATGAAATTCAAAACCAACGCCATCCGTTTTCTCTTCATCTCCATCCTCGGAGTGCTGCTGCATTTCACCTATGAATGGTCGGACGACAACCGCATTGTCGGGCTGTTCTCGGCGGTCAACGAATCCACGTGGGAGCATCTGAAGCTGCTCTTCTTCCCGATGCTTCTGCTCACGCTGGTCGAGCTGTTCTTCTTCCATGAAAAAATGCCAGCCAATTACCTCTGGGCGCGTACCCTCGGAATCTTGTCCGGCATGATTTTTATTGTCGCAGTTTTCTATACACTGAATGGTATCCTCGGAACAAACTACGACTGGATCAATATTGCACTATATTTTGCAGGCGTTATCTTCGCCCTCTTCGTGGAAAATGATGTCTACCGAAATGGGAAGGCAGAAAAGCTCATCCTTTCTTCCGCGATTTTGCTCCTCTTAACCGCGGCATTTTTCACCTTTACGGAATATCCGCCACAGCTCGGCATCTTCCAGTAAATAATTTTTCTATCTCAATTGTTTTATTTGTCCATCCTCCATTTCATACACATGATCACATAATGCTTCAATATCTTCCCGGTTATGGCTTGCCAAAAGAATTGTCTTTCCTTTCTGCTTTTCTTTGCAGAAAATTTGACGCATCTCTTCTACCCCCTGTCGATCCAAACCATTCATAGGCTCATCCAATATCAAAACAGCAGGGTCTTCCATAATTGCCTGCGCAATTGCCAGACGTTGCTTCATTCCTAAAGAAAAGTTTTTTACCTTCTTTTTGGATTCCGGATCAAGTCCTACCATCCTCATTATTTCATGCAACAATTCCATGTTCTTTTTATTTCGAATTTCAAACAAATATTTTAAATTATTAATCCCACTTTCACTTTCCAGAAACGCCGGATTTTCAATAATTATCCCTGCATTTTTTATTAGTTCGCCACCAGATTTATATCTTTTTCCATCAATCAAAATCTCTCCGCTATCTTCAAATAATAATCCACATATACATTTAAACAGTACTGTTTTTCCTGATCCATTATGCCCTATAATTCCTGTAATTTCACCATTTGGGCAAACAAGCGAAACATCATTCAATACCTTTTGTTCACCAAAACTTTTTTCCAGATTCTTTACCTCGATCATTATCAAACCTCCATGCCTACGTTTCATTGATCCAATCAAATTCAGTATGCCTGATTCTTCTATATGCCGCAAAAAACGATAAACACATTATGCAGATTATCAAAATCACATATACATATTGTTTCGGATACTGCCAATCCATAAATATTGTTTCTCCGTATACTGATATTCGATACCATGTAAATATCGAAAGAAATGGCAGCCAGCGTTGGGTAAAAAACAGGCCTTCCGATAACCCTAACAAAGACAGCATCAAAACCACTACGATTGACACTGTACGATTGAACCAGATACTTATTGCAAACATCACACATCCTACCATGACCGAAACCAGCCATACCATCAAGAAACAGGTTTCCATTGCCGTGATCGGCTTATAATTCATCAAAATACTCGGTGATACCAGATTCATCAGATTATAGGAATACAAATTGGTTGAATATGCCATTGTATGTATTACTTTTCCCCATTCCATTGTAAAGTTGATTTTGGGAACAAATACAAGTACGCATACAGCAAACGAAATAATTGTAAACATAAACATGGATAGTATCATGGATAGCATTTTCTCCATAAACCACTTTTTTCGTCCCATTCTTGAAATGTAATATAATTCATTCGCATTAAAATAAGGAATATCCGATAACAGATAACATATAATAATTCCGTAAAATGCCGCAAAAAATGTATTACTAAATATATGAGGAACAATCCAGATGCTTACTTTTTCATTCACATCCCCAATTAATTGATCCATTCCCGACGTGACTGCTAACACTAATCCGACTACCATCATTACAGCACTTATGAATCGAAAGGAACGCATTTTTTTAATGCTGTCATAAGCAGCTGTTTTTATTATTTTTTGAACATTCGCCATTCACTTTCTCCTTCCATTCTTATAATTAATACAATAACTGACAATGAATATGTAACAACATATTTGGAAGAAAAATGTTGATGGTTGCTGTCCTGAAAGTGTCATTTCCAACTGATTCACCCCTAATGCCTTCCACGAAATGACTGCACCTCTTTGCCATCCAAGTAATCTTTGCATTAAAATATCCTGTACATACACACATAATAGCGGAAATGTATATGCCGCGATTTTATTGTTCACAAACTCTGACACAAACAACCCAAGCAATGACATAAAGCCTGCCAGTACTGACATATGGAAGATACAAACTGCAAAATACAGACCTGTTCTTCCTTCTTTTAAGTACTGCATATATGCGCGCTCCAAATCCAGTATTTCAAACCACTGTGTTTCATCCGGCATCCCCAATCGGATATAGTTTATTTGTAACGTAATCAAAAAGCCTAATATAAATGTGATCTGTGTCGAAATGAATACAACTAACATCTTCGAAATAATATAATATTCCCGATGATTACTGCGCAGTTCCATTTGAATCCGAAATTTATGACAGTTGTCATCTATATAACTACCAACATATGGTACCGATGCTATCCCCATTGCGATAAACAACAACTGCATCGTATTTACATGATTCATCCACGAAACAACATCCGCTGGCTCATCTTTGTTATAAAGAAGCAGTACACTAATTATAATCACACATATTGGGAATCTCCAATTTCCAAATGCTCGTCGCACATCTATTTTCAAATACCTCAATAGCATAATTTTCCCTCTCATTTATTGCACTATAATTTTTCCTGTTATTGCATTCACACGTAATTCATATTGATACTCCGAATCATTCAATGGTTTTTCATTTATTTGGAACGCCCATACAGGAATCAGTGTTTTTCCATCTTTCATATGGTCTACTATCAGTTCTGCCGAAATCACTTCCCGATCCGCTCCATCCACAATACCTTCAAAATATTCAATCACAGATTGCATAACTGCATCAAAGTTCAATAAAGATTCACTTTCATTCATTGATGTATAATCATACAAGTTTTGTATATAGCAAAAGATAATTCCTTTTTTATTATACATAACTGTGATTTGTGCATTTAAATCCTGTGCACTTTCCTGCCAAAAGGAATTACCCTGAAAATCACGAAGCCCAGAATACACATGATGAAAATAGAACAAATAGGTATCATTTTCTTCCGACCAATCCGTCTTATACTCCTCTTCCTGCTGATTTCCATCCATATCTATATGTTCTTCCTGTTGCTGCAAAATTTCATGATCCAAATAATACGTTTCACATGTAAAATCTTTTTTTAAATCTATGCCACACGAATCCATGATTTCATATATTTCCTGCTTTGCAGCTTCTTCAGAAGCAAACGTAAATTCTTTCGAATCCGTATATTCTGACAAATTATAATCTGAATAAAACCTGTCCGTTTTCAAACATGCATTCAATTCCAGATATTCCAAATCCGTATAGGTACAGGAATCCAATCCCCATGTAAAAAAAGATTCACTGACGCCATCCGACACCGCATTACTTGATATCATTTGTGCCTCCGCATCCAATGTATTGCTACCATCATCCGGCATAAACACTCTGCCTACTTTTTCATAATCCAACGAACATTCCGTCGCGGTTCCATTCTTCCAGCTTACTTCCTGAGGTGTTATTTCTTGTAAATCAATACGTAAATGTTCCGAACTATATCGATACTGTTGCGGGAATGTCTGCGTTTGTATATTATCAGCTTCTGTTTTCCCATTATTATTTCCTGAACAGGAAGTCACCACGCATGTTATAAACAGCATGCACATAACAACCAATTTCTTTTTCATAAAGCCAGTTACCTCCATCATACAAATAAAGCGATTTGAGACGTTTTATTTTGTTCCAAACCGCTTTATATTTCACTCAAAATTTATGGACAATAATTTCCTTTTCCGTGAACATTTGCATAATTCATAGGTGCGGAAGCATATACATAATATTGATGTCCACGTTTTGCTTCTACCAAATCATAATTATGGCTTTTTGTAGTACCCAAAGGATGACCAGGGTACGTCAACGCTGTAGACACCCTTACGTGATCGCTAGAGTATGATGTAAAGTTTAATGATGGACCATTGGTTAATGACGTTAATTTTATATAAAATTTCTGGTCATTATCTCCTTTAGCCTCTTTTCTTGAATAAGGATCCTTTGATGCTACCCCTGAAATATTAGATGCCGTAACATCTAACGAAATATTCCCAGCTCGAGCAACTCCACTTCCCAAACATCCAAATATAGCAAATGCTAATGCTATTTTTGATATTATCTTTCTCATAATTCATTACCTCCTCTACTGTACTTTTCCACTTTTCTTCAATACTTCTTCCAGTCCCTCTGGCTCTTCTGGTTCATACCAGTTTCCACGACAGCATTCCGGTGCAATAGCTGCTACACCAATCGCGAATGCGCATAGCTTTCCACTATGCTTGACAAGAAATTCCAGTACTTTTTTCTGTAAATAATTATTTGAGTTTCTTATTAAACCCATTTTTATCCTATCATACGCACAGATGCTTCTTTCATTTTTTCTGCGAATGGTCAAAAAGTAGGGGCGAAGTGCACGTTACCCCCGTTTTTTGACCATTTACAGAAATTTGTATATTACCAATTGTTCTATGTTATGATGCTTATATGGAGGTAAATCGAATGAAAATTACAGAAACGCTCAGCGTAAAAATCACGGATATATTTATCGATAATCACGTTCTACCGTTTCAGCAACGGGCAGCTTACATATACTGCTTTGACTTCTGTTTCGACTTATTCCTATATAATCTCAGCCTTCTGATTCTTGGAATCTTTTTCCATCATGGATGGCTGGCACTTGTCTACGTTTTTACAATGTCTCCACTCAAGATGCTTGCCGGAGGCATGCATGCATCTTCGCGCAGCATATGTGATATTATTTCTTATCTCACCTTCTGTATTGGAATAATTGTCACGATCTATCTGCCAGTCCCTGCAATCCAGACATTTCCATCCTTCTGGTGTTTCTGTGTATTGCTGATTGCCATCATCATCCTTGCACCTGTGGATACAAAAAGCCATCGCCTGACTCAAAAGAAGAAATGCCGATTAAAATGTCTGACTGCAGTATATTCGATAATGCTACTAAGCTTGTACCTTATATTTTTTAACTTTTTTAGATTTGATTCTATCCAGATTATGTTCTTTTGTGTTATCGTAATATGGATAAACCAATTATTGGGGCGAATCAGCAAAGGGGGTTCTCAATGAAACTGAACATTGCAATCTGTGACGATGACGAAGCAGCAATTGAATATTTAAAATCCTGTATCACACATTTTTATTTTGCGTTTGATGTGGAAGTTTCTATCTCTACATTTACAAGCGGAAGAACATTCTTAGATTCCTATACAGAAAAAGGACAATATCAGTTAATTTTCATGGATGTAGAAATGCCAGAGCTAAACGGTTTGGATACCGCAAGCATCCTGCGTTCCACCATCGACCGTTATGCCTTGCTCGTGTTCGTGAGCAATTATCCGGAATACATGCAAAAAAGCTTTACAGTCCGGGCATTTTATTATCTGACGAAACCATACACCACAGAGGATGTCGAAGAAGTGCTGAAGAATGCAATCAATGAAATCGAACAAAGTCACACAATCTATTCCATCGTGTCTACAACAGAAGGAGAAACGACGATCTATATTCAGGATCTTCTCTATATCGAGGTTGAAAACAGTGATACACAGACATTACTGTTTCATCTTACAAACCACACGATCTCTGTGCACGGAACGCTTTCATACTGGAAGGAAACGCTTGCCTCCCAGCACTTTTACAAATGTTATCGCAGTATCCTTCTGAATCTGAAGCATGTACATTATTTTGAGGACAAATTCGTTGTTTTAGACAATCAGGAGCGAATTCCTCTGAGTCGAAATGCCAGACGGGAACTACTTTCTATTTACATGAATCACCTCGTAGAATTAAACGAGTTAAATTAGGAGGGCGCACTATGTATTACGCGATTGAAGCACTTACCTATCTCTTTGATATGGGCATAATCATTATCTATATGAATGGCATCTTCCATAAGGAAAACCGCCGCACAGCCTATCCACTCTATATTGCGTGCTTCCTTATCATGGAGGTTCTTATCTATGTAAACCAGGCTCTGTGCACCGGACTGCCATCCAAGCAATTTACAATAGCCACAAGCACCGTTAGTCTGCTTACGACCTTTGCCCTGACCTTCCTATACAGGGCGCGCCTGTCAAACCGCATATTTGTATCCATTTCCTTCCAGATTCTTGCTCTGCTTGGAGAAAGCTTTTTCCTGTTTCTGGTGAAAATAATAAACCCGGCAGTTATAGAGCTCCCTCTCCGCCAGCTTTCGATCCTCATGAATCTCGGTTCCAAAATCATGCTGTTCCTGTTGATTCTGGTTGTGATTTTCTTCTGGAACCGACACATAAAATATCACGATTATAAATACAACCTGTTATTATTTACGACGCCCGTGCTTTCTCTGGTAATTACCCTTTGTATTCCTGTCCGCAGCAATTACCAGTCAAACAATGCGTACTATATGATCATTGCCTATTTAGCGATTTCCCTGTTGAATATATTGAATTATTGTCTGTTGGATAATTGTTTTAAGATGGAGCAGATCAAGGAAGAAAACCTTTCTATGCGCAGACAGATTGATTTTCAGCAGGAAAAATATTTCCAATTGGGAACCGCCTACAAGAAAACCCGCAGCATCGTACACGATATGAAGAACCATTATTTTGCAATCTCCGAGATGCTCAAGCAACAACAACCAGAGCAGTTAGATGCATATCTTCACTCTGCGATCAACGACATAGAAGCGAATTATATCAGTGTCAACAGCGGCAACCTTGTATTGGATGCTTTCATCAGTAGTTTCCAGATGCTTGCAAAGGAAAAACAATTTGCTTTTTCCCAAAAGATTACATTGCAACCAACTCAGATTCCAGTTTCTGACTATGACCTGTGTACCATTGTCGGAAATATGCTGGATAACGCATCCGAGGCAGTCTGTAAATCCAGAAATCCGAACCGATATGTGCATTTCAATGTATGTGTTTCCAGCAATGATACCTTTATTATACATATGCGCAACACCTGTCTGCCGGAAGACCAAATAAAAAAGTACCCGGATCACCGAATGGATCACGGGTACGGTCTGGCAAATATAAAGATCATCACGGAAAAATATCATGGTTACATGCGGAGTCAATATATCGAGGATTCCTTTGAAACCATGATCGTTATTCCGATTCTTAACAGAAAGCGATATTTTTAGCGTTCCTCTTTGATCATAAGCAGGCATCCGGCAAGCAACAGAACACAGGATATCCAGATTGCATGCACGCCGATCTGCTTGGAGCAGATACCGCCGGCACCGGCACCAACTGCAAAGATCAGGATGATTCCATAATAATGCATCGCCTTGCGGAGTGCACCCTTCTGGTGCTCCCGGATATAGACAGACAGACTCTCAGTTCCGCTTCTTAAGTTTCCGATGCACATCGTGCTCGCATAGCCATAGCCATTAACCTTACGGAAGGTCTGTACCTGCATCGCACAGGCAAACGATACAAGCATCGTCGCCGCCATATTGAACTTCTGCGGCATAAAACCAACCGCTAATAAAATCAATATCTCAATCAAAACAACGATCTGCCGCCAGTGGATCCTTCTCGCATTCTTATAGGTATGTCCTATCCGTTCTGCTACAAGTACGCCAAATGCAAATGCAAGCACCGGGAACAGATAGTGCAGCGCGCGCATCCATTCCCCTTGCATCATATGCTGGCTCATTAATACGACGTTTCCGGTCTGTGCATTTGAAAATACACCGTTTCGCACATTGTATGTGTACGCATCCTGAAATCCACCCGACAACGCCAGAATCGCACTTAATAAAAATGTCTCCGACGTCTGAATCTTTGCATGTCTTGATAATGTTTCCATCATAGTCACCTCTATATATCTCTCTATTAAAATATGCATGTTGTAAACAAATCTTTTGCAACTTTGTTACATTTACGATACAACTTCGATGCAATTTTACTCTATACTGCAATCAGATTCAAGAGTGAAATATCTTAACATAGTTTTTGCAACGCTGACTCAAAAGGAGGAATGACAATGACAACCTTAAATATCCGGATTCATGCTTTGGAACACAATATCGAGATCATCAAATCTCTGGCTTCTGACGCCCAGATCATCGCTGTATTAAAAGGGAACGCCTATGGTCTTGGACTGTGTAAATTTGCAACCTTCCTGCAAGCACGTGGAATCCGGCATTTCGCAGTCACGGAGCTTGCGGATGCCATCGAACTTCGAGAGAAAGGAATCTTCGGGGAGATTCTTCTTCTGACACCACTTTATCAGCCAGAAGATATTACACGCGCGATCAAACACGACATCACACTCAGTATCACAAGCGTTTCATGCGGGCAGATATTGGAGGATACCGCCGCACGCTTAAATCATTTTTGCGCCCATGCGCATCTGTGCATTGATACAGGCTTCGGACGTTATGGTTTCTTATGCAGCAAAACCTCGCAGATTGGCGACATCATCAACACCGTACATGCCATGACGCACGTACAGGTCACGGGAATCTATTCCCATTTCTATGCTGCCTGCTGTAAGAACGAGCGATTTGTCAAAAAGCAGTTTGAGGATTTTAACAGCCTTTGCTCTACTCTTACGGACGCAGGGATTCCACTTGGGATACGTCATATCTCCTCCTCTTCCTCCCTCGTCCGTTTTCCGTATATGAATCTGGATGCGGTCCGTATCGGTTCCGCATTTCTCGGTCGTCTCGCTGTTTCGAATTCCTGTGGATTTGAAAACGTCTGCAATCTGACTGCAAGTGTGGACGATGTATATGAGCTTCCTGCCAGACACAACATCGGCTACGGCAAAACCTGCCGTCTGTCCAAGGCTTCCACAACAGCCGTTGTATCGGCTGGATATTTTCACGGACTTGGTATGACACGTGAGACTACTCTGAAACGACCTTCGCCGCTTCGTCTGCTTCGCCTGTGCAAGCATGCCTGCTTCCAGAAAAAACAAACGGCAGAGTTTGAAGGTCAAACCCTGCCAGTTCTTGGTCAGATCAGTATGAATTCATGTATCTTAGATGTGTCGAAAGCTCCCGTTTCTATCGGGGACTCTGTGACATTCCGGATCAATCCGCTCTTTGTGAATTCCGCAGTTCCACGGGTGTACTGCTAGATTATATAGAAAGATCAATCGGTCCATCAAATTTATTGATCTTCACACCATTTACAAGTAAGTCATCGCTGATTTCGATAACGATGCAATTTTTTCCGTCAATCTTTCGTACCTCAATTGCATCCGTCTGTTCTACCGGGAGGGATACCTCCGTCTTGCCGGACTTGATCTTCAGCTTATTGCTTCCCTCGAACACATTGCTTAACAGCACTTTTCCATTCTCTTCGGTTGCCTCATCGAAGGTCTTCGTGAACGCCTGAATCTCCTCTTCTTCAAATCCGCTTTCCTCTAAGATACGTGCCGTTTCTTTCTTATCAACCACAACTTCCTCTGGGCTGTCCTTTAACTCCATCTCATGCTCCCGCATGTTCGAGTAGATTGCTTTCGCCTTATCAAATGTCATCTCCTCCACGGCTTCGATCGCATTGATAAACATCTCGTTCTGCTTACCGGCGGTCGCCGGAATCTCACAGCCAAACACATCCATAAGCAGACTGTCATTTAACTCAGATGGTTTCTTCGTATAGTAAAGTGCTGCGTGCACATCACTCATCCTCTCGTTGAATGCCGGGAATAAGAATCCGTTCATCGGCAGCTCGACCATCATATTCCGCATCGCATTCTCCAGACTGTTATCGACCGGGTTGTACATCAGCCCTGCCTTCGATGGTTTGAGTGGACAAAGTAATGTCAGGTTGAACTTGTAAACGACATCGGATGCATCCTCCATCTCGATTCCGTCCGCGGTCTTTCCCGGTACATCGTAGACACCATACACCAGCATAATATAATAATTATCCACATACGCATACGAATCGCGTATCTTCTCAAAATATGCCTGCAGCACCTGTGGATCTTTCAGTTCACTGTTTAACACCTGCATGAGTGTATCACGGTTTGGCACTGTAATTCCATTTTCTGTACGAAACACAAGATTCAGCAGATTCTTACCGATCCGCCCGGACAATCCCTTCTTGATCAGATCAAAATATTTGTGCTGTTCTTCCTCCTGCAGAACAAGGAATTTTCCCTGCTCCAAAATATGCATCTCTTTATTCGCATCGACATAGCATCCGGCAAGCCCGTGAATGCAGCAGTCGTTCTTCGTCATAATCTTCTTGATCTCAGTTACTTCGTTCTGTATCATGTTCTATCTCCTAACTCTGATTTGTTCCTCATCCAAGTTAAACCACAATGGGCTGTTTTCACCACATACCAAAAGAAAAGGCACTGCCAAATCACGAGCAGTGCCTTTTTTCTTTCGCAGCTTTACACTGATTCTACTTTAACCTGATAATGATAGCATAAAATCACCGGAATTTATACCATATATTTACTTTATTTCACAAAATCCGTTATATTTCGAGCCACATAGACACCGCTGGCAGATGCATGTGACAACGAATGCGTGATTCCACTGCCATCTCCGATAATATATAGTCCCTTATGACGTGTCTCCAGTTTCTCATCCACATCAACTTCCATATTGTAGAATTTGACTTCCACTCCATAGAGCAGTGTGTCCTCGTTTGCTGTGCCAGGTGCAATCTTGTCAAGCGCATAGATCATCTCGATAATGCCATCTAAGATACGCTTTGGAAGCACCAGACTCAGGTCTCCCGGTGTTGCACTGAGCGTCGGCGTGATAAACGCCTCATCAATCCGACTCTGTGTCGAACGCCTGCCTCGGATCAGATCGCCAAACCGTTGTACGATAACACCGCCACCAAGCATGTTGCTAAGTCTGGCAATACTCTCACCATATCCATTTGAATCCTTGAATGGCTCTGAAAAATGTTTTGCCACAAGCAATGCAAAATTTGTATTCTCCGTCTGCTTCTCCGGATCTTCATAGCTGTGACCATTTACAGTGATGATGCCATTTGTATTTTCATTTACAACAGCACCCTTCGGATTCATACAGAAGGTACGCACGCGGTCTCCGTATTTCTCAGTCCGGTACACAATCTTGCTCTCGTAAAGTTCATCGGTCAGATGCGCAAATACAACTGCCGGAAGCTCCACGCGCACACCAATATCCACACGATTTGATTTCGTTGGAATCTCCAGATCATCGCAAATCTTCTCCATCCATTTGCTTCCGCTTCGTCCAACCGATATGATGCAATTCTCACATGTATAGGATGCATCCTTGCAGACAACCGTGTAGCCGCCCGCCTCTTCTGCGACAACCGAATTCACTGGTGTATCGAAGAAAAACTCCACCTTATCCTTCAGATACGCATACAGATTTCCAAGCACGACATAGTTGATATCCGTCCCCAGATGACGTACAGATGCATCAAGCAGATGCAGATCATTCTGAATGCATACCGTCTTGAACCGTGTACCCGCCGTCGAATAGAGCTTCGTGCCCTCGCCACCATAACGCATATTGATCTCATCAACATACTTCATCAGTTCGAGCGATTGTTTCTTGCCAATATACTCATACAGCGTGCCGCCAAAATCATTTGTAATATTATATTTTCCATCCGAAAATGCGCCTGCACCACCAAACCCGCTCATGATCGAGCAGCTCTTACAGCCGATACAGCTTTTCACCTTATCTCCATCAATCGGGCAATGCCGTTTGTCCAATGCATGTCCTGCTTCAAACACAGCAATCTTTAAATCTGGATTTTTCTGTACCAGTTCATACGCAGAGAAAATACCGCCCGGTCCTGCACCAATTACAATCACATCATACTTCATAAATAACCTCCCAAAATCAAAACATAAAAAAAGACCACGAAACAATTGTTTTCGTAGTCAACTCTTTACGGTAGCTGGTAGAAACGTTCAACCATATTATGAACATATACGCCTATTTGATTCATAGATTTAATTTATTCTATCATAATAAATAGGAATACACAATCGTTTTTTCTCTCTTTTTATAGCCTCTTTATAAATTTTTTCCTGCAATTCGCGAAATTTAATTCTTGACAAATATCGATAAAACTGTATAATAGTACATGTGTCTTGCGGACACACCCAATTATAGGGGATTGGTCAAATGGTATGATAGGGGTCTCCAAAACCTTTGGCGGGAGTTCGATTCTCTCATCCCCTGCTTGTGAAAAAACCTTGAAACATTGTGTTTCAAGGTTTTTTGTTTATAACTTTTTACTGCATGCATCCAGAACATCAATCAGTTAGTTCAGTTTTCCATCATCCCCACGTTTCGCTGTGTCCAGATAGCGTGTTGAATTGAATGCACGCATTGTATTGTGTATTGAGCTACTGCATATCATAAAACTTCATCGTCTCCCGGTCACGATATTCATGTTTCTCATAGTATCCGATTAATTTCTGCGCACTGTCCCGCAAAGCCACCATGTATACATCCTTGTTCTGCTTTGCATTGTAACTGGTATATACAATATTGTGACTTACATCTGCTGCAAACCAATCAACCACCTGTTGAATCCGCTTGTTCGATTCCGGATTGTGACAGGCAAGCAGACTTTTCCCTATGAGTGCCTCGCCACCGCGCTTTGCATAATTTTTAATTGCTGCAGGGTTCATGTAAATAATTTCATGCTGTAGGTTACAGATCACAACCGATACACGTTCCTGATCAATAATGCTTTTAAAATATGCGTTTAATTCTTTCATAACGTTCACTTTCCTTTTTTGTCTTTTGGGCACATCCGCGTGCCTCATTGTAAATTCCAAGTTTTCCCTTTTAACACCAGCTTCTCGAATGATTCTGCAAATCTTATATCATCTTCCTCGGTTCTTTTCCTCGGACCTTTCATATGATTCTTCCCGGAACTGCGCCGTGCTTTCTTGTTCAAATGCCGCTCCATCAGCATCTGGTCAATGTTCGCATCTGTGTACCATTTCCCAGACTGATGGATCGCATATGCGCCTTTCCCAAGTGCCATCGCCGCCACACCATAATCCTGCGACACAACGATATCTCCCTTATGGCAGAGACTAATCAGCTTGTAGTCCACTGCATCCGCGCCGGCACCAACCACGATCACCTCGCTGTAATCAGAGTGCAGGACGTGATTCGTGTCGCAAAGCAGTGTCGTTTTGATATGATATTTTTCTGCGATTTCCTCCACGATACGCACGACCGGGCAGGCATCGGCATCTACAAATATTTGCATGATCTATTTCCTCTTACTATGCAACCGTTGCCCCAAATGGCATCAGCGATAATTTCGCGAGCTTGAAAAATTGCTTTCCGAATGGAATACCTATAATCGTAATGCACAAGATGCATCCCCAGACTACATCTGCAATCGCCATCGGAATCCCCGTCAAAAGCAGCCAGAATATATTCGCGATAAGACTCATCGCCCCGCCACCATATGTAACTTCCTTGCCAAACGGGAAGAATGCAAGCCCAGCGAATTTAAAGCACTGCAAGCCAATTGGAATTCCTATGATTGTAATACACCAGCCGATTCCCGCAATCACCCACGAAAGCCCGGCTGCAAAGCCGCCAAATATAAACCATAAAATATTTCCAAGTATACCCATGTTTTTGTTTTCTCCCCTAGTATTTTATTCTTTGTTATTGTTCTATTCGAATCGTTCGCGCACTATGTGAATTGTGCTCTCGCTATTCGAATCGTTCGCGCAGTTCGCTTCCAGACAATATTGGCTTACCACGGCGCATTCATACAATAAAACAGCACCACGATCTGTGTCACGATCATCATCGGAAGTCCCACCGCGAAATAATTCTTCTGTGTCTTGTGATGAAATAAGTACATTGCAATTATACCACCGATCGCACCGCCCGCAAATGAAAATCCTAACAATGTCGCCACCGGGATTCTCCATTTTCCCTTGATTGCCGCATACTTGTCGATGCCAAATAAAATGAACGTTACGAGATTGACAACGCCAAGATATAATAACAGGATTTTTCTCTGGCTCATGTATCTTACAATGTTAAATGTCAGCTTGTCTGCCACATAGCCTTTTGCGAATAAGAATATCACAATGGCAATCACCAAGGTACAGGCGAGCGTGACATGCAGCATCGCATTTGATTTGGTTGTTTTTTCATGTAGTTTCATATTATGACCACGTCTTCCATATTTCCGGATGATATCCAAGTGTCGACTGCTTTCCATTCCGCACAACCGGTGTCTTGATCACCTGTGGATTCTCCAGTATCTTGTCCAGCTTATCCTCCGGGGCAATGTACTGAATCAACGCCAGCAGATCTTTATCCTTAAAACTCGGATTGATCATATTCTCCATGCCACCATTGACGGATGCCACAGCCTGGAACTCTCCTTTGCTCATGCCCTTTTCTTTCATGTCGATAAACTGATATTTAATTCCGCGTTCCTTGAAGAACCTCTCTGCTTTCTTTGTATCGTTGCACTTTTTTGTGCCGAAGATTTGGATGTTCATTTTAATTTTCCTTCACAATTTTTCTTCCTTCTGTATTATCTTGACCGAATACCGCATATGCATTCTATCCAGTTCCTGAACAGACATCATCAAATTTACCATACTAAAAAACGGCAATGCTTTTTCAAGCGGTTCCACTTTTTTAGAAATTATTGCATAAACTATTTCAAATTCATTTTGACTAGGTTTCTGTCTATAATCAAAAATGTTATCGCCTAAATCCGCTTTCACTATATCAAAAACACTTTTTCTGTAATTTTCATCGCTCATAAAACACTCTGCTGAAACTTTGCCTTGCGCAAATAAGTGGCTCAAATTCGCCGAATCATACTTTTTCTTCACGTGGATCATTTGTTTTTTATTTGTAAAAATATCACATGCTTCTATCTTCTTCGGTCCATCTAAAACACCCACCAGTCTTTTGTCCATCAAACAAAATTCAGGTTTTTCTGATATTCTTTTATTATATTCTCCTTCTGTTTCGCCTGCATTACATATTGGAAAATCAATATTTGATTCTGGAATCCTCTGCATCTCTGCTACTACCCTATCATAAAATTGTTCCTCTATCAAATACCATTTCTTCCCACTCAAAATATACAATTTATCTTCATATTGCACTTGAGCAACCAAAGCATTATACATACTACCAAGAGATCGATACTCATCTTCCAAATCAATAACTTCAAGTTTATCTCTTTTTAACTTTTCCAATATTTCTTTATTGTTGTTGATTTCCTCCCAATATAATTCTAATAATTGTTCTAATTCAAGATTATCTGGATTACCTTTTTTTAATCTTATTCCTCTAATAAAGAAGCGATTTACCTCATTCCAATCAATTATATCTGGAGGAGAAATATAAATGTTGTTTAAATCATGGCTTTCTATTTTTTTTATCAAACATTTTTCTAATTCATCAATTATTTTCTTATCTCTAATTTGCCTTATATTTTCAATCCACGAAAAATATTCTTTATATTCATTGCTTGTATATGCATCTAAATAATACTTTAATTTCTCATATAATTCGCCTGGTTCCATTTCTACTGTAACCAATAAAGAATCCCTTCCACTCACTCTGACAGCCTTATTTTCATCTAAAGCTTCTCCAGCAATCGATGTCATAATATCCTGATATGTATTTATAGAAAATTCATTCTGTTCCGTCGCATAGCTCGCTTGTTTCTGAGAATGTATTACCATATCTTCAATGGTAGCAGCATATATACTTCGTATTTTTTGCGGGTTTAACAAATTGATCGCTGCCCAAAATCCAAAATCAGATTCTACATATTCTTCCACCAAAAAATTTTTACCATATCCAAACGTTAATGCCATGATTCTACCTTCAACATACACAAACATAACTGCTCTATTAGATGTATTATCGTCAAGGGATATCGTTGATGCACTAAAGGCACTAAGAAATTCTAACCAACTAGGTGTATTTGTCGCAGTTTCTGCAATAGCAATTTGACCAACTAAATCATAATCCTTTGAAAGATCTAACCATGTCACATTTTTATCTTGTTTTATGCACGTCCTAACATTTTTAACGAAATCCTTCATCAAAAAAATATTTAATGAATATTTCCTTTTCATTTGCTTTTTCATTTTTTGTTCCTCCCATATAATTCAACATTTCTCACTTAATTGACTTTAAATTCCACGTATAAGTATATCTTCCAACATAGCCTTCATATATTTAGTTTTCTCAAGTCTGTTGCCTGATATATCCTCAATCATACTCTCCCCACCATAGTATACTGCTATAGAATATATAATTACTACACTTGCAATTGTCGCTATTTTTATTGCATCTTCAACATTAATATTCTTAGCTATAACCCCCGAAACAAATGCTACTATGGGGAAAACACATTTCTCTAAAACGCCATTTTTGCCCTCTTTTAATTTACCCTTTTGCTCATTATATTCATCTATTTTATCCTGACATTGTCTAATTAATTTTTCTATTTTATCTTTAGAACCACAATTTATGTTTTCTTGTTTTAAAATTTCCATTAATACATCTAAGCTCTCATTGTATTTTTCAATATTTTTTTCCCATTTTTTAGATGAAGTTTTGCTAATGATACACACATAAGCTACTAAGAAAATAATAAATCCTCCTATAAAACCTAGTGCCATTTTAAACTTGCCCAAAATTAAAAATATTATAAGCATTATAATATCCAATACAAAAATCCCAAAAAAAATCTTTGAGATAATATCCAATTTTTTTACCGTTTCAAAAAAATTTTTATCCTTTGTTTTCTCTTTGTAGGCATCAATTATTAACTCTAACATTCTGCATCCTCCTTTATTCATTCATAAATACAACACCTTTTCCTTCCATTCTACATCAGTATTTCTCACCACCTTAACTACATTTGATGTCAAAGCATTTATACATCTGTATATATTTTCGGATTTTAATAACTACAATGAATATTTCCAGAAATAAGAATGTAGCATTTTGATAAATCTACACTGTTTAACATTGAATCCCCATTCATGTTATAAAATCCCCATATATCCAAAATCCATATTTATATTCTACAATATTATGCAGAATATTCAAGAAAAATATCACATTCGACAGAATTCTATTATTCTGTATATACATCTAATATAAAAATCTCTACATATTATCGACGTGCACCACTATCAAAAAGGAGGTTTTACAAATGAACACACCAACATCCAGAAATCCAATGCTGTTTTGTGATTACTACAAGCAATGGATCAACGTCTACAAAGAAGGAGCGATCCGCCCGGTCACCATGAGCAAATACAACATGGCGCATCAATGGCTGTTAAAGCTGGCTCCCGATCTGTCGATTTCCGAACTGGATCGGATTTCTTATCAGAAAATATTAAATGAATATGCGGAAGAACATGAGCATCAGACAACGATGGATTTTCACCACCATGTGAAATGTGCCATTTTAGATGCCGTAGATGAGGGGCTGATTCCGCGAGATCCAACCCGGAAAGCGATCATCAAAGGCAAAAAGCCACGTGAGAAAAAGCAGAAATTTCTCAATCAGTTTGAGCTTCACAAACTAATCGAAGACCTTGATCTGGGGCCGGAAGTATCATGGGATTGGTTCATCCTTCTGGTTGCCAAAACCGGAATGCGGTTTTCCGAAGCGCTTGCATTGACGCCGAGGGATTTTGATTTTTCACGGCAAATACTGACGATTTCCAAGACATGGGATTACAAAGGAAATGGCGGCTTCCTGCCAACCAAGAATCAATCATCTGTCCGAAAGATACAGATTGATTGGTTAACCGTTATGCAATTTGCCGGACTGGTGAAAAAGCTTCCGGAAGATGAACCGATCTTCGCAAAAGGGAAAATATATAATTCCACCTTGAACGGAATATTGGAACGACATTGCAAAAATGCCGGAATCCCCGTCATCTCTATCCACGGTTTACGTCATACCCATGCCTCGCTCATGCTTTTCGCCGGCGTTTCCATCGCCAGTGTGGCAAGGCGCCTCGGACATGCCAGCATGACGACCACCCAGAAAACATATCTGCACATTATTCAGGAATTGGAAAGCAAGGACATTGACATCATCATGCGTTCCCTTGCGAACCTGAATTAAACTACTTCGCATCCAAATACGCACGTCGATTTATAATAAAACTGGGAATACCATCCATAGATATTCCCAGTTTATTCCAGCTTATCAATTTCTCATTCGTCGTTTGCAGAAAGCGTCCTATATATCCGCATCCCGACATTCCATCAATCGCGCAGTGGCAATACATTCTCCATCAGATCATGCTTGAACTTCTCTACTATAATCTTACGGAACTTGAATTTCGGCATAGGTTCCTCTACACCCGCCTTATAAGATGCATACGCGCGATCCTTGAAAGTATTTTCATTTGCCATCTCGCCATCCCGGTAATTATATACTTCATAACGCACATCGTCCTCATTCAGATTCCACAGCTTCGCAAATGTCTTGATTTCCGTATCAATCGCATCATAGCGCATCTGGTTGACAACCACTGCGATATCCTGACCTTTGTACCGATCTTTGTCCTGTTCGATATTATCAATCACCTGCTCCAGCAATTCACCGAGCTTCTGATTATCCTCGGCAAATTCCTTCGAGATCTCGCGCAGCGCCAGAATGTTCTTCGCAAATATCGCATCCTGAAAATCATTGCTCGACTGATCCAGATAATTCACCAATCCCTGCAACAGTTCGACAATATACTCGAAATCCACCCGCATCTTGCTATACGCAATCAGATCATAGTCGTCCATAACCGGATCATCAATTTCCGTTTCATCCTTCGGTTTCTTCAGCTCTTCCATAACATTTTTATACATTGCCGCATAGTTTTCATATTCCTCCTGCGAGAAATCATAGTCTACAAGCAATTCTTCGCGATATCTGGAAAATGCTTTCAAATGCGCAAAACTCTTATCCAAACTCCGGAATGCATAGATAAACGACTTCTTCTGCTCCCTTGACAACTGACTAATCTCTTCCGGTGTCCGTCCCAATGCATGAATCGTCTTTACATCAATCGAAAAAACATCAAGCACGCTCTCCCAATCTTCTGATACTGCTACGCCTTCACCGCCTCTGGAATACAGCCGCAATGCCCGGTCAATCTCTTTCTTGAAGTCTTTTGGGGACTGAAATGTTACAACCTGTCCATATGTCTTATTCGCATCAAACAAACGATTCGTTCTTGAAAAAGCCTGTATGATATCCTGTGGGCTCATCGGCGATCTATCCATATACAAGGTGGACAGACATGGAGCATCAAATCCCGTCAACAAACGATTGACAACGATAACCAGATCCAACTGCTGACTCCGCTCCATATAACGTTTTTCCTTTCGAGCCAGACGATCATTCAGATTACTATTATACGCGTTGATATTCTCCACGTCATAATGTGTGCCAAACATCGCATTGTAATCTTGCAGGGACTCGCGCATTTTATCCTGATTCACCGTTGATGCCTCATCATTTTCCGTCACGGAATATGTGATTGCGAATTTCGGGAAATCGGGAACTACCTTGCAGATCTCCTCATTTATCTTTAATGCATCTTTGCCCGCTTTGATCCGTTTTAACAACTCATAATAACGCTGTGCTTTCGCGATGGATCCAACTGTCAGGATACCTTCGTAGGTTCTTCCCTTGCCGTTCTGCATGCCTAATTTCGTATAAGACTGATTCAGTATCACATCCAGAACCTGTCGCATATGCTCTTCTGTCTCAAATACCGCATCATCCACATCTTCTTTTTTCGGTCCGAGATTCTCAACCATGAATCCGAGAACTGCTTCGTCATGAATGGCATTCTTGATTGTGTAGCTATGCAGGCATGCTCCGTACAGCTCATCGGTTGTCTGCGGAAGATCACCCTTCTGCTCATACCGGTTCTCCTCAAAGATTGGCGTACCTGTGAATCCATACCATAGAGAATGTGCAAAAAATCGTTCAATCTTACGTTTTGTCTCCGGCGTGACAGCTCTGTGACATTCATCTACCACAAATGCAACCCGAAGGTTACGGATTTTGTCATATTCTTTTGTTCCCTCCTGCAGTCTCTTGGCAATCATCGTCTGTAGCTTCTGCCGCGTCGTGACAATCATCTGTCGGTTGCCATCTGTCAGACGCCGAATCAGGGCATCCACATTTTCTGTGTCATCCACATCAATCGTATCGTTATCTGCATAGGATTGGAACGCCATCTTCGTCTGCATATCCAGATCTTTCCGGTCAATCAGGAATATTGTCTTTTCTATGGACGGAATATCCATCAACAAATTCCGTGTCGCCTTATAAGATGTCATCGTCTTTCCGGAGCCCGTTGTATGCCAGATATAGCCTGATATACTCCGCTTGGACGCTGCCCGCATCGCTTCAATCGCATGAATCTGATATGGCCGCAAAATCAATAATTTCTTCTTCTCATTATCAAGCACTGTATACTTCGCAATCATCTCATGTGCCTGCGGAATCCGCAAAACAGCCTTCGCGAAATCCAGATAATCACAAACCGGATAGTTCTCGTTGTCCACCCATCCGGTTATAAATTTCTTACCTTCCGCTAATTCTGCTGCCCTTGCCGCTGCAAAATATTTCGTGTCAACAGCATTACTAACGACAAACATCTGTATATTCGAAAAAAGTCCGCGGAATTTTCCCTCAGAAATATACTTCTCTATCTGCCGATACCCATCCATATAGGAATGATCCTTGTTCTTCAACTCAATATGTATCATTGGGATTCCATTGATCAACAGCGTCACATCGAATCTTCGGTCCCGCTTGTCATCCACCTCATCGGTCTTAAATGCCTGATACTGGTTGATTACTTCATAGACACTCGTTCCCCCGGCAATATGCTCGTTGTTCATCACGACCAAATGTAATGTCTCATTGCCTCTTTGTACATGCACATAGACTTTTCCGTTCTCACCGACCTGCCATTTGCCTGCATCATAAAAAGAAGCGTGCGATACATCATTTTTAATCTTTGCAAATTCACTCTCACTGAGTGGCGTATCGTTCAGTTTTGCCTTGTTGTTCTGCTCCAATATGTATTTGAAGTTATCCCACAACTGCTCCTCCGTCCGAATATCCTTCCGATATGTCCACTGTGAATCCCCACCGCATAATTGGTCAATTAATCTCTGCTCAATTACTGATTCTAATTCTCCCATTTCTTTCGTCCTTTCTTGTTTTATTTTATGATTTGTTGCGATATTCCTATCGCATTTTATACTTTGATTGACAAACATGTGATTTGCCATATATTGTTTTAATTTTTTCAGTTCGCAACACTTACGCTGATGAAGAGTGATGAGGTTATCGAGTGAGGAGAAATAGGATCCAATTTTTTGCTGTTCCTCTATATCTTGTGGCATAGATATCGGCATTTCGTCAAAAACTTTATCGGTTATTGCAAATCGATCAGATCGTGCCCCTGTATTTCCATTAAATCTCATAAACGTATGCCAACATGATGTTTGAAAAAAACACTCTAAGTAACTCAGATCAATATCATGTGGTCTAAATACATAGTATAGAGGAGACATCGCCCCTGTTCTTTCAAGTTTATTCCTCTTAATAGGACCAAATGGTGCAGTTGTAGAAATTCGAGGATTATATACAAAGTCATTTGGTTCTACAATATAATAGCCATCAATATTTTCAAAATTAGCAATATCCTTATCAAAAAAATCTCTCTGTGATATAATTCCGTATTCTGCTGAATTAGTAAAAACCTCATCAACCACAATATCTTGATTTTTCTTAGTTATCTTGCTGGAAACTTCTCCCAACTTACGCTGTTCCCAATCGTCTGCGAATCCCTTAAATCGAATCTTCGGTGTATTCATATTTTACACCTCCTCAAGCACACGAATAAACGCCTCGACAGCCTCTTTCGTCGCATCATCCTGGAAGGTCAGTTCTTTCATCATTCCGACTAACGCTGCATTTTCCTCTTTGATCTGCTTGTCTGTCTCGCGCATACTCTGTGTCAATGCATTTAAGTCGATTTCTTCCTCTTCTTCCGTTGTATCCACATATCTTGGGATATTCAGATTGAAATCATTTGCCACGATGTCATCATAAGACGCGAGATATGCTTCTTTCTCTACCGTCTTACGATTATTGTATAATTCCAGAACGTGATCGATATGTTCCTCTTTCATCACATTTTGCTTTTTCTCTTTTTCGAACAATTTGGATGCATCGATAAATAACACATCGCGCCCTTCGCGGTGCTTCTTCAGCACGATAATACAAGTAGGAATCGACGTATTGTAGAACATGTTCGATGGCAGACCAATCACGGCATAGATCGAACCATTTTCCAGCAATGTCTTCCTTATGCTCCCCTCCGCTGCTCCACGGAACAACACACCATGTGGCAACACGATTGCCATAGTTCCTGTCTGTTTCAGATGATAGAAACCATGTAACAAAAATGCATAATCTGCCTTTGATTTCGGTGCCAGCTTTCCACCGTAATCCATAAATCGCTCATCCTGTTTGAATCCTTCTGCCGCCGACCAATTTGCAGAATACGGCGGATTCATCGTAACTGCATCAAACTCGGTTTCTTCATCGGTTGGCCAGTCTGCATCCAAGGTATCTCCATTTCGCAGATGCTGATTCTCCGGCAGTACGCCATGCAGAAACATATTCATACGAGCAAGGTTGTAAGTGGATGGCATCAGTTCCTGTCCGTAATATTTGATAAAGTCTGGCTCTGTGGAATAATTTCTACAGCTAAGCATCAATGAACCGGAACCCATACACGGATCATATACCTGCAATCCTTTTTTATTTTCCTGTCCGGTCATCGCAATCCGGCATAAGATCTGCGCCGGTCCATGTGGTGTATAGAATTCTCCTGCTTTCTTTCCCGTTTCCGAAGCAAACTGACCGATCAGATATTCATATGCATTTCCCAGCACATCGCCCTCGGTATGAATCAGATCTGCATCATCCAACACCTTAATTACTTCTGCGATCGTCGCACTCTGCTTCTGATCTCCGGTTCCCAATCGATTTGAATACAGATCTACATCCGCAAAAAGTCCATGAAACAGTTCATCAGACTCTTCAATCCGATTAAATGCTGCCTGTAATTTCTCTCGATTGAATGCGTTGTTTTTCGCATCCTTTAAGATGCTGACATAAGTCATGTCCGGATCTAATGTATAATGCAAAGATTCTTTCAATTCCTCCAGCAGCTCCTCTGCATCTTCACTCTCCATAATTTCTTCGTAGGCGGTCTGTGCCTCTTCCAGACTCTCCGGCTTCGCATCATTCAGCAGATCATACACTTTTGATAGATACGAATCTGATAAGTATTTATAGAAAACCAATCCAAGCAAGTATGTCTTGTACTCATTGGCGTCCATCTTTCCACGCAGTACATCTGCCCCACTCCATAGTACCTGCAATAAATCTTTTCCTTCTGCCATTTTTATATCCTCCCTCATTCGTCGCTTCTGTTATAATTCACTTACGCTTAATTCTATCATAATTGTGCGGATGATAAAAATAAAATTTTTGATTTTGAATTTAATAGAATTGATTATTTTTCCTTCACCTCAACATTTCCCCTTGCATTTCCCCGTTTCCTGTGCTATAAAGTAAACAGCGTTTACCAAAGGAGTACAATTATGCGCGAGAGCACAAAAGCGACCAGAGCGACAATTTTACAAAGTGCGAAAGAGATTTTCTTGGAATGTGGCTATCAGGAAGCATCCATGCGAAAGATTGCTTCGCGGGCAGGCATTACCCCCGGTGCGATATACAAGCATTTTTCAGGAAAGGAAGAAATGTTCGGCGAGATATTCGCAGAGAGCGGAAATAAGCTGATGGCACTGAGTGAGTCCATGCTGGATATTGACTTTTCGGCAATGTCCGACGAGCAGCTGATGCAGGTATTCTATTCCCGCATATCCATCCGGACCCTCGAGCTGTTAGAGGACGATATGCAGCTCTTCCACATGCTGTTAAAAAACGATTCCGGCACCTATATCCGGAACTTCCGCAAAGTTTATATCGCACGATGCAACGAATTCGCAACGCGCTTTTATCATGAATTATATGTACGTGGACTTGCGAAGAATCAATTATCTGAGAAAACATGTTACATGCTGTCGTTGTCTGAGTTCTCGATGATCTGTGAGATGATTGCCGATGATACCAGCAAGGATGGCTTCACCGAAGAAATGAAGCAGGCATTTTTAGAGGCGATGGATGTGCTGATGCACGGCATCGAAGCGACACTTGGATTGCAAGTCCAAGATGTGCCAGATCATTGAGATAGATTTTGCTAAGAAAGGATGATTTAGTTGAAGTACGGATTCTCACAGAAATTATTTGGATATTTTTATCACAGCTCCTGCATGAAGCAGGCAAAAAGGCAGCATTTGCAGATTGACAGCAAGGCGATCAAACAGGATTACCGTGCCATCCTGACGCGCGCCAAGGATATCGGCAAATCCCGGCTGATGAGTTCCTACTGCATGGGCGCATATTTCATCGCATTAAACCGGAACACAACCTTATCCCCAGAGGAATGTTATGCCCTGTATAAGGACGGACTCTCCGCTAATCAGTTGTTCCACAAGGTCGTGGGAAATGCAGACAGCTATCTCGATGCGAAGAAGCTTCCAGCCCGGAAAAAGTGGTCTGCTGACTCCCATAAACGGAAATACGAAAATGACTGGGTCGTTGACATCTTAGAAGGCGGCGCGAATGATGATTTCGAGCTTGGCTATGATTATCATACATGCGGCATCTGCAGTCTGTGCCGGGATGAGAGCTGTTTCGAACTTGCCAAATATCTCTGCCGCATGGACTATGTGCTTGCCGACATGATGCATATGCGCCTAGTCCGGACACAAACGATTGCCGAAGGTGCATCCTGCTGTGACTTCCGTTACAGCAGGATGGAGTCCGCTTCTGGAAAGAAATCTTAACAAAAGTCTTCCCGCTTCATGCTTGCCCGCCGCTTGCGATCCACTTCGATCCATTCATCGAGCGTGAGCGGGACATAATCCGAGAACATACAGAAACAGTTGATCATCTGGCAGGGAATGGAAACCATTTCTTCCTCGCCTGATTTTCCAAGCACCGGACGCGTGGATGCACGCGTCTGGCGCTGAAATTCATCGATCAGATACTCGTCATATGTATCATGTACATGCCCGTACAACATATACGTCTTCGGTTCTCCCTTCGCATTCCGGCGGTACTGCCCGTTGTAGCACATAACCGGATAGTGGCAGAGAATCACCTTTCGATTGTTATCATTGATTTCTCTATAATGCGTAATCCATTCAAAACGCGATGGATCAAATTGTTTATTCGCAATAAAATGATCGTGATTTCCGATGATCAGATACTTCTTTCCATTCAACCGTTCGAGAATGGCATTTGCAACTTCTCCCTTTTTTGAAATACAGAAATCTCCCAAGATCACAACCTCATCGCGTTTACGCACACGTGAATTCCACTGTGCAATCATATATTCATTCATGGCTTCGCCGCTCTCAAATCCACGACAATCCATACGGGTATTCAGATTTTCATGGCAGAAATGTAAATCTGCAATATAATAACGCATGTCAGCGTTCCTCCCTTTCCCCAACACTGTCCTTATTGTATGCTTATTTTGATCCGCAGACAAGATAGCATTTGCATTTCTTTGTAAAAGAAAAGACACTCCAAAGTCTATACTCTGGAATGTCTTCACATCTCGTTCTTATACCTTAATTATATTTCCACTGTTCGCTCTCTAACTGCACATCGACCATATGCTTATAGATACCATTCTTCTCCTTCAACGCTGACGGTGTTCCCTGCTCAGCTACCACGCCATCCTTTAATACAATGATCTGGTCAACCCCATCGACCGTACGCATACGGTGTGCAATAATCAGAACTGTCTTGTTCCGGATCAGCTTGGAGATGGACTCCTGAATCACGGACTCATTATCCACATCCAGCGAGGCGGTTGCCTCATCCATCAAGATGATTGGTGCGTCCTTTAAGAATGCACGTGCGATGGAGATTCTCTGCCGCTCACCACCGGATAATTCGGAACCATTTTCCCCGATCATGGTGTTCCATTTGTCCGGTAATTTCTCGATAAAGTCCGTACAGTTTGCAAGCCTGGCTGCTGCCATAACTTCCTCGTCCGTTGCATCCTTGCGACCGATCCGGATGTTCTCCATAACCGTGTTGTTGAAGAGTGTTACATCCTGGAACACGATGGAATACAGGGAAAGCAATTTCTCCGGCTCGATCTTCGATACATCCATGCCTCCGACCGTGACAGTACCCTTCTGGATATCCCAGAATCTTGCTGCCAGTCTCGATACAGTCGTCTTACCACCACCGGATGGTCCGATCAGGGCTGTTACCTGCCCCTGCTTTGCTGTGAAGCTGACATCGGAGAGCACCTGCTCGCCACTGTCATAGGCAAATGCAACGTGGTCAAATACGATATCATAACCCTTGTTCGTCAGTGTCTCTGCACCAGTCTGCTCTTCGTGTGACAGGATCTCATCCATACGCTCACAGCTTGGCTCCAGACTGATCAGAGCGGACAGGTTCTGCAATGCAATCTGCAAAGGCTCATACATTCTTGTTACAACAAGCAGGAAAACGAACAATGTCAGTACATTGATCTTTCCATTTACAAGCAGGATACTACCAACCAATGCAACCGTTCCAATGCCGAGCTTCAGGATCATCTGTGCGGAACATACATAAGCTGCATTCTTAAATTCCAGCACGATGGCATTTTTCTCTACGGTTTTGATCTTCTTGTTCAAGCCTTCCATGTACGTCTCTGTCATGTTGTTTGAACGCAGGTCACGGATCGTCTCCAGTCCCTCCTGAATTCCATCAAGACAGGAAAGCTTATATGTCATTGTCTTCTTCTGTACAGACTTCAGACCTTTTCTCGAAGTCAGTACGATGATAAATGCAATCGGCATCACCCATACAGCGGCAAGTGCCATCTTCCAGTTGAAGAACAACAATCCAATTACAATAATCGTTGTGGAGATCATCGAACCGATCAGCTCCGGAATCCAGTGGGAGCTTCCTGTCTCGAGCAATGCACAGTCTGACATGATCGTATTCGTCAGATCGGACAGATCCTTCTTCCCGAAGAAGGAAAGTGGCAGGCGGCGAAGCTTCTCAGCAAGCGCACGTCTACGCACACCACTTTCGACATAGGTGGAAAAGAAGGTTGCGTTATATTGGAAATAAGTTGTAACTGCTACAAGTAAAAATACTACGACGATTCCGCCGATGAAGAATCCAAGCTTATCCTTTGGCACCTTGCCATCAAGCAGATACGAGGTAAGCTGATACAGAAGCCCAACCGGCAGCATCAGCACAAGGTTCGCGATTGTGACTGCCACAAACGCTTTTATCATGTTCTTTGCACCGTTTTCGGACAGTGCGTATTTATGTTTCAATTTCTCGATCATGCGGTTGCACCTGCCTTTCCTACCTGCCAGTTCACGGACTTGTTATATTCGTTCCACATATGTGTGTAGATGCCGTCCTTGGCTGCCAGCGCATCATGTGTACCGGACTCTGCAATCTTTCCGTCCTTCAATACGTAGATCTGATCCGCATTTGTCACCGTCGACAGACGATGTGCGATCATGATTACTGTCTTATCCCTGGACAGATTCTCAAATGCGCGCTGCACCTGTCTCTCATTGTCCGGATCAGCAAATGCGGTCGCCTCATCTAAGATCAGGATTGGCGCATTCTTAAGGAATGCCCGCGCGATCGACAGACGCTGCATCTCACCACCGGATACATACGTTCCCTTCGAGCCGATCACCGTGTTCACACCGTCCGGAAGCTTCTCGATGATGTCGCTGCACTGCGCCTTCTCCAGCGCTTCCATTACCTCGGCGACCGTCGCATCCGGTCTGCCCATACGAACATTTTCCAGAATCGAGGTCTTAAGCAGCTTACTATCCTGAAATACATATGATACCTGATTCATCAGCTCCTTGCTGTCAATGTTCTTCACATCCACACCTCCGATCTCGATGCTGCCACTCTTGACATCCCAGAATCTTGCAATCAGTGATGCCAGCGTCGTCTTACCACCACCGGACGGACCAACAAACGCGATATGGGAACCTGCCTTGACGGAAAGCGTGATGCCGTCGATCGCATTTGCCTTTGCCTCATCGTAAGCAAATGTCACGTCCTTCAACGCGATGGATGCATCCTTCGATGTCTGCTTATTTGCTGCCTCCGGAAGTTCCTTCGCATTTAATACCTCGTCCATTCGGTTCAATGCATCCTCGACAAGCATCTGTGATTCGCCTGCATACGCAACCTTCATCAGCGTTGTTGTGAGTACCGAAGTCACCAATATGTAGAAGATCAGATTCAATACAAATTTGTCTGTGACCGTATTTCCACCTAATGTATAAGCGGCTACGATCAATGCGGCGAAAATACCATTACAGAATACGGTAAATCCGATCATCGGAATCATCATGGATTTCGTATAATCGATCGTCCATTTCTCATATTCATCGATGGCTGCCTTAAACCGTTTGAATGAGAAGATTGTCTGTCCAAATGTCTTTAAGACCGGTACGCCTCGCACATACTCTACTGCCTCGGAGGACATTGTCTCCAGCGAGTTCTGATACTGCTTCATATCCTCTGCCATCTTCGGTCCCATCATCATCGTACCCATGATAAGGAATGCGAATACGGCAGGAATCAGGCTGATCAGACCAAGACGCCAGTCAAAGCTTGCCATCAGTACAAGCAGCCCGATCGGTGTTGCTCTTGATACGACCTTATCTGGCAGGTTGTGTGCCAGAAATGTCTCTGTCGCTGCGGAGGAATCCATAACGATCTTTCGAATCTTTCCGGTTCCCTCTGTCTCCACATAACCAAGTGGAAGCTTCATGATGTGGTTCATCATCGCGATACGCATATTTGTCTGCACGCGGAATGCTGCCTTATGGGAGCACATCAAAGCTCCGATATAAAGCACCATTGCGAGCAGGGCAAATCCTACCGCCTGCCATCCATACGATGTGATGTGCGTTGCTTTTGAATAGTCCGGTCTGACTTCTAAGACCTCCTTTATGATGCGCCACACATCATAAAACGGAATCAGCGCAACCCATGCACTGATTGCTGCCAAGACGCAGGATGCATAAGAAAAATACTTATGCTTCCCGGCAATTTTCATAAGTCTTGACAATGCACTTTGCTTTTTTGCCTTCATGACAAAACCTCCTTGAACGTTTATTTTTGAGTTAGTTTTTGCTAACTTGTATTTTATTTTTTTGGCAGTGCACATCGCTATGCACTGCCTGTTATCATATGTCATATTATTTACAAGCCAAAAACTGCTTTCCAGCCTGCGAAATTGAAGATTTGTACATTCTTCATAAAGGCTGCTGCCTCATCGTATGGCTTGTCGTGTGTCAACACCTCGTAGATATACTGCCAGCCGGTCCTGCAGAATACATGGATGAAAAAATCATCGACTGCCGCATGTTTCTTTGCATACTGCTTTGCAAATATACTGTAATACTGCTCCTCGATTGCCGCAAGTCTGTCAAAATAATCTTCATATTCGGTTCCTTCTGAATGACAGAATAGAAGCTGAAATTCTTCCTTGTACTGATAGATATACGCCAATACCTGATCGGTTCCCTCATTGCCTTCCTGCATGACCTGTTTCATATCCGGGCTCTCGGCTGCCTTCTGTATGCTCTGCATATACATCTCCATCAGACCATCTGCCGCTTCCTGGACAAGCGCGGTAAAAAGTCCGCTCTTATCACCGAACCGGGTATATATGGAATTGGTACTGACTCCGCATGCCGCCGATATCCGCCGCATGCTGGCATCGTGGAATCCATAGGTAAGGAATTCTTCCTTCGCTGCCTGAAGCAGGGATTCCGTCACACCGGCTGTCTCACGTCGCATGAGCTACTCCTTCTCTTCGTTAGTTGATGCTGTTATTTATATTGTTTTATTTTTCATAACACCGTTATTATAACAGCGTTATTTTATTTGTCAATAGGTTTTTATATTATCCAACCATTACCTTCAACACGATCATCCCTGCCAGATATACGATTGCCAGCACATACCCGCCGCCATCCGCACGTACATATCGAAGCGGATACATCTTCGTTCTCGGTCTGCCAGCCTGATAACAACGTGCTTCCATCGCAAGTGCCAGATCGCCCGCCCGTCCAACTGCAGATGCAAAAAGTGGCATCAGAATCCGTCCGGTACGTTTCAACTTCTGGAACACATTTCCTGCCTCGAAATCCACGCCTCGTGCCGTCTGTGCCTTCATGATCCTGTCTAACTCTTCGATCAGAATCGGAATGAACCGGAGCGTAATCGACATCATGAGTGCAATCTCATGCACCGGTACATGAATCTTTGTAAGCGGATGAAATGCTTTCTCCAGGCCGTCCGTCAGCTCGGTCGGCGTCGTTGTGTATGTCATAAGTGACGACCCCAAAATCAGCTCCATCAACCGCACAACACGGACAACCGCCTGCATGATTCCTTCCCGGTAGATGTGAATAAACTTCCACTGAAAATACAGCATTTCTCCTTTTCCTAAAAACACATTTACGATACAGATAAATACCAGCAATATCCACACCGGCTTTAGCCCCTTGATCATATATCGAAACGGCACCTTCGATATCACGATACATGCAATCAATACTACGCCTGCCACCGCAAATACGATCAAACTTTTGCTAAGAAACAACCCAATGATGTAGAGCAGCGTTGCGAATAACTTGACACGCGGATCCAGATGATGAACCAGAGAATCCGAAGGATAATATTGTCCAATTGTAATATCTCGAATCATAAATTATCTCCCTGCTTCCTTTCATCCAATCTGTTCTCAGTATCAACGCTTTTTCTTCCTGCTGTACTGTTTGTGCAATTACCAAGATAATCGAGCAGCTCTTTCTCTCGAATCACATTCTGTGGAATTTGGTACCCGTTTGCGCGCAATTTGTCCGCCAGTTTCACAGTTTCCGGTACATCCAGTCCACAGTCTGCAAGCGTCTCCCGCTTGGCAAATACCTGCGCCGGTCGGTCATCCAATATCTTCTTTCCATCGTCCAACACAATAATCCGGTCTGCGTATTCCGCCAGGTCCTCCATACTATGCGAGACAAGTAAAACTCCGATTCCCTGCTCCCGGCTCATCCGCCGGATCCGGTCAAATATTTCGCGCTTTCCGGCTGCGTCTAATCCCGCTGCCGGCTCGTCCAATATGATATATTCCGGCTGCATCGCAAGCACACCTGCAATCGCCACGCGACGCTTCTGTCCGCCTGATAACTGTAACGGCGATGCTTGATAATATTTCTCTGGCAGGTCAACAAACCGAAGTGCTTCCTCCACACGCGTCTCGCATGCTTCCCCGGTCAAGCCCTGCTTACTTGGTCCAAATGCGACATCCTCCCACACGGTATCGCAGATCATCTGATGCTCCGGATATTGGAACACCATGCCAACCTTACTGCGCAGATAATTCCCGGAATATCCCTTTGCATAAATATCCTTTCCCTCAAATGTAACCGTTCCGCCAGTCGGTTTCAAAAGCCCGTTCAAAAGCTGGATCATGGTGGATTTACCAGAACCGGTATGTCCGGCAAGTCCAACAATCTCCCCCTTGCCAAGCGACAGATTCACGTCGTCTAAGGCAACCTTCTCGTACGCTGTTCCCGGGCTGTAAATATAGCTAACATGTTGCAGGGAGAGGAGATCTTGATTTTTTTCATCTGTCTCTGCTTCAGCCTTTTTGTTTTTTTTCTTATCTACCAGCTCAGAGCTTGCTTCCCATTCTCTTCCAGTTTTATCATATTCTGCTACTTTTTCCCTTTTGTCAATCGTAGCCTCCTCTACTCTCGCATCTCCAATCTTTTTCTCGAACACATCACTATCTATTAATTTCCTCACACGATAAGAAAGCGGTGCCTCCATCCCCATCTCCGCAAGCAATGCATCCGCTCCGAAGAATTTCTCTGGCCTTCCATCAAATCGCATCTGTCCGTCCGCAAGCAGAATCACCCGGCTCGCAAGTGCCGCCTCTTCCATATCGTGGGTAATCAGAATCACAGTCATTTCCTGTTCCTGATTCAACCGCTGTAACGCTTCCATCACTTCTTTCCGTCCTTTCGGATCAAGCATCGCAGTCGGTTCATCTAAGACAATATAATCCGGGTGCATCGCAAGAATTCCTGCAATCGCAATCCGCTGTTTCTGTCCGCCCGACAGATGATTCGGAGCCGTCTTTCTCCGCTTCCACATCCGCACCTGTTCGAGTGCCTGCTTCACACGTGCCACGATGGTATCTGACTCCATACCCAGATTCTCCGGGCCGAATGCAACCTCTTCTTCCACATTTGCTGCCACCATCTGATTGTCTGGATTCTGGAACACCATACCGACGCGCTGGCGAATCTCGTACAGCTTCTCCGCATCCCTGGTTCCCATCTCGTCTACCGTCACCGTACCTTCCGACGGTCGAAGGATTGCATTTAACTGCTTCGAGAACGTCGTCTTGCCGGAACCATTTCTGCCAAGCAGCGCAATGAATTCGCCCTTTTTAATTGTAAGATCTACACCCTTTAAGATTTCTTCCGTCGCAATCACGTTTCCATCAACGTCGCGCTTTTTATATTGAAATCTTACTTGTTCTGCCCGTATCACCGTCCGGTCCTCCATACTGTGAAATAAATTTATTGTGGCTCTTGCTCTATCCACATCTTCTTTAACCGCGCTTTATCCACTTTCCCACTTGTGTTCTTCGGGAACGCCTCCAGAACAATCACACGCTTCGGAATCTCAAAATCCGCCAACTTTTCCTTCAACTGCTGCCGCAGATTCTCTGGCACGTCCGTGCCTTCCACCGTCACAAATGCACTCACGATCTCCGCCGGCATGTCCGCATCCTTTTCCTTCGGAAGCAGAACGACCGCCGCCTCTGTGATACCGGCGACTTCCTCCAACGCATTTTCAATCTTCATCATCGACACCTTGCGTCCACGCACGCCAACGATATCATCCGTCCGTCCAAGGAAATAGAAATTCCCCTGCAAATCCATCCGCCCGCTATCCTTCAGCGAATACGGCACGGTAATATTCTCCACGTGAAATGCATTGTCCACGTACATTTCATCATCCTGTATGAACACCCGCACTCCCGGAAATGGTTTGCCGATCAGGTTCCGCTCTTCCGTCATGTCCGCGGACTTCACATACGTGATATAATTCAGCTCGCTCGCACCGTAATATAATGTAATCTCCGTATTCGGAAATATCTTCTTCAACACTTCCGCATCCTTTCGCCCAAGGCTCTGCGAGCCCGAAATGATCGTGCGGATATTCGCATTTACACCCTTAAATACGCGAGGCAGCATAAGTAACTTGGACGGAATCAGGTAAATACCGTTCGCCCTTTCGCGCGCCATCACCTGCTCCCATTTGCCCGGCAGGAATACATCCTCCGCAATCAGCGTGCCGCCTGCCGCAAGCTGTCCCATATAGAGATTCAGATTCCCGGTAAATGCAAGGCTTCCCTGTACGAACAGCCGGCTGTCCGCATCCACGCCAAACACCGCATTCTGTATCGCGAAGAAATCCGCCCAACTTTCAAAGCTTCGGAATAAAATCTTCGGAATCCCGGTTGTTCCGGATGTCATCACTGCCATTACCGCGCGCTCCGGCACGGGCGTATCAAACAGCGGATCTGTTACTTCAAGTTTGCTGTCCGCCGGCACGATAACTGGTACCTGATTTGTTCCCGCACACGCCAGAAATAAAACCAACTGTTTCAGGATTCCGGTCTCCCGAATCGGATACAGATGTTTTTCTGCAACCTGCGGAAGGCGCGCGCGTGCATCCTGCACAAGCACATAGAGCTTTCCGTATGTATAGCGATCACCATTGATGATGATTGCGTCTTTGTCCGATGGTTGTTTTGTCAGATAATCAATATACTGCATGTTACATTCCTCCCGCCCGCAGCAACAGCGCATGTCCGATGCCGCCGGCTGCCGCAATGCTGCATACTGCATAGCCCGGTGTCTCCTGCAGCGCCCGGCATGCATGTATCGTAATGATGCCTCCTGAGGCGCCATATGGATGTCCATATGCGAGCGCCCCACCATACCGGTTGTAATGGTCAACTGCTTCCGGATAGGCACGCGCAAAAAGCTCATCAATTACTGCAAATGCCTCATTACATTCAAATACCGCGATATCTTCCGCCGTATGTTTCGTCTTGGCAAGTAATTTCTGAATGGCAAGTATTGCTGTCTCCGGGCTTTTGTCCGGGTTCCCGCCAACCGTTACGGAATCAACGATTTCCGCAAGCGGTGTCAGATTATGCTCCTCCACATAACGCTTTGATGCCACCATCAAAAATGCCGCACCATCATGCATCAAGCATGTATTTCCGGCTGTTAGTATCGCTCCGTCCGGCAAAAGCGGTGGTAGCTTATCTAAGAATCGTTCACTTATGCGATCCCTGATACCCGCGTCTGCAGTTGCCCCCTGCACGCCGACCAGATATGGTTCTAGCACTCCAGCTTCTCTTGCCTGTTTTGCGAGAGAATGTGAACGTAATACCCATTTATTTAATTCCTGTCTGGTCATATGCGTATCCACTGCCACGCGCTCTGCGCCGCGGATCATCGCATACGGATCATGCTCTCCCGGTGCGAACTTTGCAACCGAATAAAAGGATTCTTCACCTCCATAGCGTTCATAATCCGGATGATTCCGGTTGTACGCCCGGCGTGGTGCCGTCGATGAACTATCCACGCCACCTGCCACGATTAGATCTGCCTGTCCGCTTTTTATCTTCGCCGCGGCAATTGTCAGCGCTTCCAATCCCGATCCGCATTGCATATCCACTGTGTACGCTGGAACGTCTTTCGGAAAATGTGCTGTAAGCGTTGCAAGTCTGCCAATATTTCCACTGGCTCCAACGCCATTTCCGACAATCACTTCATCGACTGTCTGACGCACATCTTCCGGTACAAGCGCACAGAGTACCTCCGCCGCAAGCACCTCGGCCGGCAGATGTTTATACATTCCATTTTCGACACCGATATAGCTGCGGCGTCCGTCTATAATATACGCATGTTCCATACGATTTCCTTATCCTCTCGTTTACATTCATAGATCTGTTTTCCGCGTTCGGTTCTTGCCTGTACCTGCAGCTTCTCATCCACAAATACGGGTTTTTCAAAACGGAATCTGCAAATAAATTCCCTGCTATTCTGCATGTCTGTCTGCATCTCATTTTCGGTTTCCGTCTGCACTCCCGCCTGCGCGCCTGCCTGCATCTCGTTCTTCATTCCCGCCTGCAACTCTACATCAGTTTCCGTTTCCGGCTGTTTTTTCATCCACATATCAAGCATCCTCTCCACCATCAAAAGCCCCGGCACAACCGCATGCGCCGTCCGGTGAATCGAATTCGTATCGCCTACGGCATCCACAAATCGAAGGATATCGGAATGCGTAAATGAAAACGTTTTTTCCCCGCCTGTGTCCGCGTTTTCTTCCGTTCCGACCGAATGGTGTAGATTCATCCGCTGTTCTTCCAGCTTTGATTTCTCGACATTCATGGCCATATTTTTTTCCATACCTGCTTGTTTGCTAGTAACTGCCCCCTGCACCTCCGGCCTTACCACATGCAACTCCAGCTGATACACGATTCCATCCTCTTCTATCTGATTCCGCATAACCGCAAAGCTTGCAGTTTTCTTCACAATCTCGGACTTGCAGGAATTTTGAATTTTGATTTTCTGATTTTGAACTACTGTCAGATCATTCCCACAGCCAAATTCTGTGCCTGATACGCGTTCTCCTGCCGCTTCCCGCTGCGCATACACACACGCCCCGATCATCCAACCATCGTATCCATCAAGCATATGAAAATCAGCCAGTTGTTCAAATATTTTTTCAAATTTGTTCTTCATTTTCTCACTCAATGTTTCCTATTATATTTCCCAAAGTTTACAATGTCAACTTTTCTATCCATTTTAGGTTGACATTCTTATTTTCATCTGCTATTCTACATCATGTACCTGCTATGAATTCAACAATAGCATGGCTATTATAACAGAAACTATGGAGAAAAAGAAATGGACACAAAAACAAAAAGCAAATTTTCAACCTACTCAATTGTCATGATGGCACTTTTCGCAGCCATCCTGTGTGTATCCGCTTATATCAGCATCCCGCTGCCAAACGGAACACACATCACTCTTTTGAATTTTGTAATCACCCTGATTGCACTTGTATTTCCACTTGCAGAATCCTTCTTCATCGGACTGATCTGGATGTTACTCGGACTGGTCGGTGTTCCGGTATTCGTTGGTGGACAGGCAGGTCCGGGATATTTATTTGGCACATATGGCGGTTTTTCCTTCGCCTTTATCTTCATCGCCATTTTGATTCCGATCTTTCGCGGAAAGAAGTACAATCGTATCCGTTATACTATTGTCGCTATGTTATCCGCTGTTCTCGTTGATGCAGTCGGTTCTCTCTGGATTATGATCGCATCAGGTTGCAGTATCAAGGCTGCTTTTGTAGCCGGTTTTCTTCCTTTTATTGCACTTGATCTTGTGAAAGCAGTCGTTGCTGCACAGATCGTACCAGCATTCCGAAAACTAATTTATCTGCGTAGAGAGGTCGAGGACGAGGATTAACATAAATCGAAACTCCCTCCCCTCAAAGAACTTGAGCCGTTGCAATCGCAACGGCTCTTTTTCATTCCTATCAATTATCACTTTCATCTGTACTTACTGTATTAGTTCCGGCTTCGTCCGCAATCACAAAACTCACTTCATACGTTTTGCCCATCGCATCACCGACGTTCTTCACATACTGCTCTAACAGCTCCTGTGCCCGCTGCTGCGCCTGCTGCAACAGGGATTCATCCGACTGGACATTCTCCAGCATATTTTCCTGTGCAGTCTTGATTGCTTCCGTCTGATCGTCCGCATTGATCTTCTCTGCGCCAAGTCCTTCACGGGTTGTGTAATAGGAGTCTTCATTTAACGACGTCTGATCCACCTGACAGCTAAGCACCTCTGCCTTTGGCATCGTGATCGTTACCTGATCGCCATCTACCTGCATATCCAGATTCGCAATGTCCACACCGAGCTTTACGATGCCGGAATACTCGATCCAAAGCTCTGCCGATGTATCCCACCACAGAACTTCCTTTTCCTTCGTCAGCTTTGCCACATTATGATAATAACATTTGAGTGTTGCCAGCTCACAGATTGTCTGCATCTGCGTAATGCTCAATTCTTTCGTTACTTCTTCACCTTTTTTTCCACATGCAGTGAACAGCATAATAACTGCAAGACAAAGGACCACGAATTTTTTTAATTTCTTCATTTGTTTCTCCTCCTTCGTCCCCTACTGAATCACCAGTTCATACGACTCATCCTGATTCTCTATGATCGGCATGAGCAGTGCCTTGACTGTATTCTCACAATTTTCTTTCGCCATCTGTAAGAACACTTCATTTCCCCGGCATTCAGAACCTGCATCCGCGATACATGCCGCATACGCTTCCTCGGATACATCTGCCGTGTTCGCACTCTTCTTGACAAACATATAGTCAAGCGAAGCCATATCGACATCAATCTGCTTGACCTGCAACTGCGGCAGCGTCACAATGATTTTCTTCGCCTGCCCTTCTCCGACATTGTCATCGATCTGAACATCAATATCTGCCATGTTGATACTTGCCTTCACTTCAGCCTCATAAGAGACATAGTAGGCAACCTTCGTCGGATGATTCTTCTGCGGCACCTCTGCCACACCGTTGTAGGTAATCTCACAGACTGATAAATCATCTATCTGCAACACCTGTTCTAGCTGGCTGCTTGTAAGGATCGTCGTCTCTACCTTCGGTTTCAACCCGAACCATCCAAGCTGCTTTGCAAGCTTATAGCCAACCACAACCAGAATAACTACGACCGCTAAGATGATCACCCACTTCAGAAGCTTTGTTACATCGCGGGCAGAAAGCTTCTGTCCTTTATCTTCATTCCTTTTGTGTTTGTTCTTTCTGCCCTGTTCTTGCATCCCAGTCTCTTTTGCTGTATCTTCTTCGATTTCGTTCATTCCGGATTTGCCCATATGTCGTCTCCTTATGCTTATTTTTCGCTTTCATCCGTATCGTTCACTTCTGCTCTCATATATAGCATATATACCCGCCTACTGTAGCGACACCTTATCTCCATCAATCTTAAAACAGCCAAAGCTCTTCAGGAAGCTGGAAAATTTGCTGTATCCATATTTCTTGATACTGAAATTCCGGTTCTCATTTTTTAACGTACTGTTTAAGAGTCCCATATTGCTGTTCTTCTGTGGATTCTTCTTCAGAATCTGAATAATCTGCTCCTCAATTTCCCTCTTCGGTACAACATCATCGATAATCTTCACATAATTCTGACGATTCTGGGAAATGACCTCGAAATTACCAAATGCCTCATTTATAAATGTTGTAAGCTTCGAGTACCCATAATTCCGCACATCGAAATCAGAGAAACGTGCCTGTAATTTGCTTCCAATCTCGCCGACATGCGTCAGTTTATTATTATCAGCATTGCCATCAATGATATCATAGATTACCTTCTGAATAGACTTAATGCTTGTAATATTCGAGCTGTTTTCATTTTTCTCGGTTGATACTTTCGCAACATTTTTCTCATCCGTGACCTGTGAGATATCTTCGCGAATGAGCGCATCCAGCATCTTGAAGCTCGTACACGCCTTGACAAATGCTTCCGGCGTCTTGTTCTCACCCATGCCGACTACTTCCTTACCAGCCTCTCGCAGACGCTCTGCCAGCCGGGTAAAATCACTGTCACTCGACACCAGGCAGAATCCATCCAGATTGCCTGTATAGAGCAGATCCATCGCATCAATAATCATCGCCGAATCCGTCGCATTCTTACCCTGGGTATAGGCGAACTGCTGGATCGGAACGATGGAATTTCGAAGCAAAGTTGCTCGATTCCATCCATTGACACTTCGCGCCCAGTCCCCATAGATTCTTCGCACCGTTACCATACCACGGTCCGCCAATTCATCAAAAATTGTATCTATATATTTGGCAGATACATTATCCGAATCAATCAATAATGCATATCGTTTTTCTTCACTACCCATCGTTACTCCTCATCCTTATATCCCTGTTCCAGCCGTACTTCAAATTCGCTTTCCGGCATCGGCTTATCAAATACATATCCTTGCACAATATCACAGCCAACCTGTCTTAAATACCGTAACTGTTCCTTCGTCTCTACCCCTTCTGCAATCGTCTTCTTCCCGAGCTTGCGCACCAGATCAACGATACTGACAAACATTACCATGTCCGTCTCCTTGCCCGGATATTCTGTCTCCATTGGAATAAATGACTTATCAATCTTAATCACATTCAGATCTACCTTCTTGATCATGTTCAAGGATGAATAACCGGTTCCAAAATCATCAATCGAAGTTGCGATACCTTCGCTGCGAAGTCCATCGACAATCTCCGACATAATCTCATAGTTCTGAAAATCCTCACTCTCTGTCAGCTCAATCTCGATATAACCATGATCGATACCGTACTTGTCAATCACATTGACGATCTTTTTCACCAGATAATCTTCCTCCAGATGTCTTCTGGAGAAATTCACAGAGATACACGGAACCGTCTTTCCTTCATCCAGCCGCTTGCGGATAAACCGACATGTTTCTTCCAATACATAATAATCAAGCCTGCACACGCTTCCTTCCCGTTCAAGCTGTGGAATAAATTGCATCGGTGGAATCAGTCTGCCCTCATGCATCCAACGTACCAACGCCTCTGCACCACAGATTTTGTTCGTATTGGCATCGACCTTCGGCTGATAATAGACCACAAATTCATGTGCCTCGAGCGCAGGAAGAAAGCTTGCAATGATTCCCTGTGCCTCCATTATTTTATTCTGGATCTCTGTCGAATAAAATGCAACCGTTCCGCTGCCCTTCTGTCTGGCAGCCTGATATGCAATACTTGCGCGTGCCATAACATCTCGCGGTGCCCGGATATCATCCAGCTTACCGACACCGATCGTCGCCCCGAATACAAACTCTTTTTCCTTGATTTCGGTTCGATGATACAGCCGGAGATTCTGGAGCTTCGATAAAATAATTTCACTCCGTTCATTCTTCACCAACGCGACAAAATTATCGCCACCCAGACGCGCGACAATCTCATCATCCAGCAACATCTTATCTACCATTCCGGCGTAATTGCGTAATATAACGTCCCCCTCTTCATAAGGGAAAATCTTATTCACATATTTGAAATTATGCACATTGAAGAAAAATACCGTGTATGTATGAATCTGTCCGGTCGCTAACTGTTTGCCAATAAACTGCATAAACGCCTCCGGATTCGCAACACCGGTTGCCATATCCGTCAGCAATACGCCGCGCAGTAATCCCTGCATCATAACACGGCTAAACTGAATATATATCTCCTTCAGCAAAATCTGCTGCGTATCCTGTTCTTCCTTTGAGTAGTCCACATCCTCACACGGATAAACGGAAAACGTCATTGTTCCGCCATCCGGCAGTACAAATACCTGATGCTTTGCTTTTCCATATGCCCCCTTCTGATTATCAAATAATTTTCCAACCCGATGCTCCCCGTGCGGACGGATCTTAGATACCGGAGCATCCAGCTCATATTTCACTTTGCCAAGCTTCAGATCGTCTGCAACAATCGCAAGTGCCTGCACCACATCTTCCTCACACTGTTCGAAGGTCTGAACCTCCCGGTGCAAGACTTCTGTAAATGCTTTGTACTTCTCATTGAACTCCAACTTTTCACACATTTTTTATTAAACTCCCTGTTTTCCTCTATCCCATTATGCAAACAACGTCTCTACCTGTGCAGCATCAAATACCACATGTCCTGCATGCTCTACCTCGATCTGATACAAGGCATTTGCTGCCAGATGTTCCGCCGCCTGCTCGATATCACGAATTCCCGTCGTATTCTCAAACTGATGGATCACCGCATCTAAGCCCGCATCTGTCACAACACACTCCTCTTCCCGAAGCCCGATGCGCTTCAGTACCTTCGGCATTGCGAACTTCGTGAATATAATCTTCTTTTCTTCAAATGTATAATCCGGAATATCAATCAACGCGAATCTCGACATGATCGGTGCACTGATATCTTCCTTGTTGTTTGCCGTTGCAATCGGGTAAACTCCTGTCGTTGGCACCATACATTCCATATAATTATCTGTAAATCCAAGGTTATCCAGAAGTGTCAGCAGCACATCCGCCGGATTTCCGTTTCCCTTGCCAGATGCCGCCTTATCCAGCTCGTTGATGATAAATACCAGATTCGATTCGCCTGCATTCGAGAACGCTTCCATGATAATTCCAGGTTTCGCATTTGCATAGATTCGCGAACTTCCCGTAAGCTGCTCCGGATCCTTAATGGAACTCATATCGAGAGTTGTCCAAGGCAGTTTCAGAATCCTTGCTACCGCATATGCAATCTGAGATTTTCCGGTTCCTGCCGGTCCTACCAGAAGAAGTCCATACGCCGGTAATGTATGTGTCCGGTTGATCTGGATGATCGTCTCCATGATTCTCTGTTTTACACGCTCTAATCCGTACAGCTCTTCATCTAAGATTTTCCTTGCCCACACCGGATCGATTGCCTCGAAATAATTGCTCTTCCACTGCACGTTCAGCATAATAGAAAGAGCACGCTGTGCATGTCTGCGTTCCTCCTGTGACACCTCACTCGAACGAGCAACTGCAAGATTCCGCCGTGCCCACAGACGGATATTGTCCGGCATCGTCTTACCTGCACACATCATGAAATCAGAAATGCTCTGCAGACTTGTGAGCTTCATCTCATCGCCGACTTCGTCCGCGTCCTCGTCCTCCTCGACTTCCTCTGCCGCACTACTTGCAAGCAGGCGCTCGATCATGAACTGCAGGAAACCATCCTCTGCGGACAACTTTGTCGCACCGCCATATGCAGTCTCCCGGATCTTATAGACGGCATAGCCATCCTCCATGTTCTGTCCAGACAGACGGATTGGAATCCGGTTATCGCCGAGCCATTTGATCAGACTGATAAACCGCGCATCCACGCGCAGAATATCTGCCGACCATGTTCCATCCGTATCGTTAAACTCAAACGCCGTCCGCTTACTCTGATTTGCAAACATACCGGACGCATGATGTGACCACTGCCGTTTCGTATTATCTAACACTAAGATTGGTTCTTCCGGTGTTTTCTCTTTTGCATCGGAAAGAAATGATGTATATGTACAGACAGGCTTCGCCTGCTCCTTCGATGAGCTTGACGAGCTTGAAAAATCAAAAACTGGCATAATAAAATTTCCCTTCTTATTTATAATAGTCTCTAGTTCCCCTACATCCTATAAAACCACATTTTCGTCAAATTTACAATATACAGATCATAAATTTGTCAGTTTTTCACAGTAAACAGAAAG
>ULQW01071745.1_pt1 | contig 42557 bp, 36 predicted proteins | sample 1954921 | NCBI WGS metagenome assembly ULQW01 (sample SAMEA4835666, study PRJEB28245) | human gut metagenome | biome: gut microbiome; material: fecal sample | place: Denmark | collected 2008
GACTGACAAACAAACGGAGCTTATAACAAAACTAATAAATATATAGTATAATCTGATGAATAAAGTTTGTAGCTTTTGCGGACGCAGCGAGAAAGACGTCAAACTGCTCATAACAGGTGTTGACGGATATATATGCGAGAGCTGTGCTGTGCAGGCTTACGAGATTGTAAAGTCGACAGGACTGCTCGATGATGACAAGCAAAAGCAGAATTCTAAGTTTAAAATAAAAAAGGTGCCGAAGCCGCGCGAGATAAAGAAATATCTCGACCAGTATGTCATCGGTCAGGACGACGCCAAGCGCTGTCTGGCTGTGTCGGTGTATAACCATTACAAGAGGCTTCAGCAACCCGAAGACGACAACGGTGTAGAAATAGAAAAAAGTAATATAATTATGGTGGGAAGCACCGGAACGGGTAAAACCCTCATGGCGCGCACCATAGCAAAACTGCTCGACGTTCCGTTTACTATTGTAGACGCCACGGTGTTCACTGAGGCCGGATATGTGGGCGAGGATGTGGAGAGCATTTTGAGCCGGTTGCTCCAGGTGGCCGACTATGACGTTGAGGCCGCTCAGCGCGGAATAGTGTTTATCGACGAGATAGACAAAATTGCACGCAAGAGCGACAATCCTTCAATAACACGCGACGTCAGCGGCGAGGGCGTTCAGCAGGGACTGCTCAAGCTCCTTGAAGGCTCTATTGTCAACGTGCCGCCACAGGGCGGACGCAAGCATCCCGACCAGGAGTATATCCATGTTGACACCAAGAACATTCTGTTTATCTGCGGCGGTGCCTTCGACGGCATTGAGCGCAAGATAGCCCAGAGACTCAACACACATGTTGTGGGATATAACTCGGTGCAGAATGTGCGTAACATAGACAAGAATGACCTGATGAAGTATATTCTTCCGCAAGACCTCAAGTCGTTTGGACTTATACCTGAGATTATCGGGCGTCTGCCGGTGCTTACATATCTTAATCCGTTAGACCGTAAGGCGCTGAGGTCTATACTTGTAGAACCTAAGAACTCTATCATAAAGCAGTATGTCAAACTGTTTGAGATGGACGGCATAGAACTTTCGTTCACAGAAGATGCGCTCGACTTTATTGTCGACAAGGCTATGGAATACAAGCTCGGCGCGCGCGGACTGCGCTCTATTGTTGAGAGCGTTATGATGGATGCAATGTTTGAAATACCGTCAAAGCGTGTGAAAACCTTTGAAGTTACTCTCGACTATGCACGCCAGCAGCTTGAAAAGGCACACTTCAACAAACTTGAAAGTGCCTGATTGCTGCGTGGCTTTCAGTTAATAATAACATAAAACCATGGAACTCTGCTTACTAACTATATGAATAAGGAAGTAAATCTTACAGAAAAGCTGAAACAGTATTTCGGCTTTGATAAGTTTAAAGGTGACCAGGAAGCCATTATCCGCAACTTGCTCGATGGCAAGAACACATTCGTGTTGATGCCTACGGGAGGCGGCAAGTCGTTATGTTATCAGTTGCCGTCGCTCATAATGGACGGCACGGCGATAGTTATTTCGCCTCTCATAGCCCTGATGAAAAACCAGGTGGACGTAATCAACGGCATGAGCGAAAGCGACGGCGTGGCCCATTATCTCAACTCTTCTCTTAACAAGTCGGCAATCGACCATGTCAAGAGTGATATACTGGCAGGCAAGACAAAATTGCTCTATGTTGCGCCCGAATCGCTCACCAAGGAGGATAATGTTGATTTCCTGAAGACGATAAAGATTTCTTTCTATGCCATCGATGAGGCTCACTGTATATCTGAGTGGGGACATGACTTCCGTCCGGAGTATCGCCGCATACGGCCTATCATCAATGAGATAGGCAATGCGCCGGTGATAGCTTTGACCGCCACTGCCACAGATAAGGTGAGGACTGATATAAAGAAGAGTCTGGGTATATTGGACGCAACTGAGTTTAAGAGTTCATTCAACCGTCCCAACCTTTATTATGAAGTAAGACATAAGACAAAAGACATCGACAAGCAGATAGTAAAGTTCATTAAGCAGAATCCTGGAAAGAGCGGCATCATATATTGTCTGTCGCGCAAAAAGGTTGAGGAGCTTGCGGCTGTGCTGCAGGCCAACGACATCAAGGCGGCTGCATATCATGCCGGTCTTGACTCGTCTACCCGCTCGGCCACACAGGACGATTTCCTCATGGAGCGTCTTGATGTCATTGTTGCCACGATAGCTTTCGGTATGGGCATCGACAAGCCAGACGTTCGCTTCGTAATCCATTATGACATACCGAAGAGCCTTGAAGGATATTATCAGGAAACCGGACGTGCCGGACGCGACGGCGGCGAAGGAAAGTGTATAGCGTTCTATTCATACAAAGACCTCAGAAAACTCGAGAAGTTTATGGAGGGCAAGCCTGTTGCCGAGCAGGACATCGGCCGCCAGCTGCTTCAGGAAACCGCCGCTTATGCCGAGTCGTCTGTGTGCCGAAGAAAGATGCTCCTGCATTATTTCGGTGAGGTGTATGATAAGGACAACTGCGGCAACTGCGACAACTGTCTGCATCCAAAGACAAAGATTGAGGCCAAGGATGCTCTGCTGGTTGTGCTGCATGCCATTGCTGCTATAAAGGAAGATTTCAGAACAGACTATGTTATAGACTTTATTGAGGGCAAAGACAATAACGACATCGTAGCTCATAAACACGACAAGCTTGAAGAGTTCGGTTCGGGCGAGGATATGGACGAAAAACTGTGGAATCCGGTTATACGTCAAGCCCTCATTGCCGGTTATATAAAGAAGGATGTTGAAAATTATGGCATACTGAAACTTACGGCGGCAGGCAAGAGGTTTATGAAGAACCCTGAGCCGTTCATGATTGTTAAGGACAATGAGTTTAACGATGAGGACGAAGAGGAAGTTCACGACGGAGCGGGAGCGGCTCTCGACCCGACGCTGTATGCCATGCTGAAAGACTTGCGAAAGAAGGTGAGTCAGAAACATCAGTTGCCGCCTTATGTTATATTCCAGGATGTGTCGCTTGAGCAGATGGCCACAGTTTATCCTGTTACGTTGGAAGAACTGCAGAACATTCAGGGCGTGGGTGCCGGCAAGGCTCGGCGCTACGGCAAGGAATTTGTGGAACTGATAAAAAAGCATTGCGAGGAGAACGACATAGAGAGACCTGAGGATCTGCGCGTACGCACTGTGGCAAAGAAGTCGGTGCTGAAGGTAAAGATAATTCAGAGCATTGACCGCCAGATAGCTCTCGATGACATTGCTGATGCTCAGGGCATTGACTTTGAAGACTTGCTCGACGAAGTTGAGGCTATTGTCTACAGCGGAACAAAGATAAACATCGACTATTTCCTCGAAGATGTTATGGACGACGACCATGTGGACGACATCTATGAATATTTTAAGGAGAGCGAGACTGACGACCTGGAAACTGCGATGGAGGAACTTGGCGAGGATTATAGCGAAGACGAGATACGTCTTGTTAGAATAAAGTTTATATCGGACATGGGCAACTGACGCCCGTTGTTATCCGGTAGAATTTATATACGTGCCTGTATGCAGAATTTTATTTCTGCTCGTGCAGGGCATTTTTTAGAGGAATGTGAACTTCTGAAACACAGATGTTCACATCTCTTCTTTTATATGGCCGGCGTATAGTACGCAAGTCTATGCCCTTCGCTTCAACTACTTGGTAATAAGACTATTATTTATGCGTAGCAGTAAGATGTTTCGCCGCCTGTCTGCTGTGATATTCTTGTAGTGTTGTTTTTATGCTTCAGCTTGTTGCTGAATGCTACTACGCACTGCGTTAAATAGCATTAATTGATAAATAAAATGGCCTGACAGACGCCTAATATGGATTTTTTTTGCTAAATTTGCACGCAATAAATTTCTAAATAAATATATGTCATCATTTGTTGCAGATAAAATTGTGATGGACGGTCTGACTTTTGACGACGTCCTTTTAATCCCAGCTTATTCAGAAGTACTGCCAAAAACGGTAGAGTTGAAAACCAAGTTCTCGCGCAACATCAGCCTGAACGTGCCTTTTGTTACGGCCGCAATGGACACCGTAACTGAGTCGGCCATGGCCATAGCCATCGCCCGTGAAGGCGGTATCGGCGTTATTCACAAAAATATGTCGATAGAAGAGCAGGCACGCCAGGTGGCTATCGTTAAGCGTGCTGAGAACGGTATGATATACGATCCCGTAACAATTCGCCGCGGCTCAACCGTAAGAGAGGCTTTGGCTATAATGGCTGAGTATCATATTGGAGGTATACCTGTCGTTGATGACGAAAACCATTTGGTGGGTATCGTTACCAACCGCGACTTGAGATTTGAGCGTACTCTCGACCGTAAGATCGATGATGTCATGACAAGCGAGAATCTCGTTACTACGCACATACAGACCGACTTGACTGCTGCAGCTGCAATTCTGCAGGAGAATAAAATAGAGAAACTGCCTGTTGTTGACAATGACAACAAGCTTGTCGGACTTATTACTTACAAAGACATAACAAAGGCTAAGGACAAACCTATGGCATGTAAGGATGCCAAGGGCCGTCTGCGTGTGGCAGCAGGTGTAGGCGTTACAAAAGATACGCTTGACCGTATGCAGGCTCTCGTTGAGGCCAATGCCGACGCTATCGTTATTGATACGGCTCACGGACATTCAAAATATGTAATCGAGAAGCTTGTTGAGGCTAAGCATTCTTTCCCCGGTGTTGACATCGTTGTGGGTAATGTTGCAACAGGTGCAGCTGCTAAGATGCTTGTTGACAATGGCGCAGATGCAGTTAAGGTAGGTATCGGTCCGGGTAGTATCTGTACTACACGTGTGGTTGCCGGTGTCGGTGTTCCTCAGCTTAGTGCTGTTTATGACGTTGCCTGTGCGCTTAAGGGTACAGGTGTTCCTCTTATTGCCGATGGCGGTCTGCGCTATTCTGGCGATGTTGTCAAGGCCCTTGCTGCCGGAGGATACAGCGTTATGATTGGTTCGCTTGTAGCAGGTACAGAAGAAAGCCCTGGTGATACAATCATTTTCAACGGACGTAAGTTCAAGATCTATCGTGGAATGGGTAGTCTTGAGGCTATGGAAAATGGTTCTAAGGACCGTTACTTCCAGGCTGACACTAAAGATGTAAAGAAACTCGTTCCGGAAGGTATTGCAGGACGTGTTCCTTATAAAGGTACACTGCAGGAGGTTATCTATCAGCTCGTCGGCGGTTTGCGCTCAGGTATGGGCTATTGCGGCGCACATGACATCACATCGCTGCATGACGCAAAGTTTGTACGAATAACAAACGCCGGAGTGCTTGAGAGTCACCCTCACGACATTGCCATAACAAGTGAGGCTCCTAACTACTCACGTCCAGAGTAATCAATGTCGATAAAAAGGTCTGCAAATGACCGTGAAGAGTATTAGTTAAATACCGCATATAAAGAAATGAAATCTTTTAAGCTTTTTGCAGCCATGCTCCTTTGTGGGGGCATGGCTCTTGCTCAGCACGGCGATCCCGTTGTAATGAAAATCAACGGAGTGCCCGTAACACGTTCAGAGTTTGAATATTCATATAACAAAAATAACTCTGACGATGTAATAGATAAGAAAACTGTTGACGAATATGTTGATTTGTTCGTTAATTACAAACTTAAAGTAGCTGCTGCATTAGATGCAAAGTTAGATACTCTTACATCTTTTAAAAAGGAGTTTGCTATGTATCGCGACCAGCAGGTGCGTCCGGCGTTTGTAACTGACTCTGACGTTGTGGCTGAGGCCCGTCGGGTTTATGAAAGAACAAAAGAACACATCGGTGACCGAGGCTTGATAAAGCCGGCGCACATACTTATTTATGTTGAGCAGAAAGCTCCTGCTGATAAAGTGGAGAAGGCCCGTTTGCTTGCCGACTCCATTTATAATGCTATTAAGGGTGGAGCCGATTTTGCAGAGATGGCAAAGAAGTATTCGCAAGATCCGGGATCTGCCAAAAACGGAGGCGAACTGCCGTGGATTCAGCCTGGACAGACTCTGAAGGAGTTTGAAGATGCAGCTTATGCACTGAAAACCGGTGAAATGAGCAAACCTGTGCTTTCGCCTGTCGGTTATCATATTATATTAATGAAAGGCCGTAAAGCCTTTGAGCCGTTTGACACTCTGAAAGCGGATATTATACGCTTTGTAGAAGCACGCGGTGCACGTGAGAGGATTGTCGACAAAAAATTGTCTGACATGGTGAAAGCTTCTGACGGAAAACTTACCAAGGAGGGAATTCTTGAGGATAAGGCTGAGGAAATGTCAGCAAAAGATCCCGACTTGAAAAATCTTATCAAAGAATATCACGACGGATTATTGCTCTATGAAATTAGCAACCGCATGGTGTGGGACAAGGCGGCTAAGGATGATGCCGGACTTGAGGCTTATTTCAAGAAGAACAAAAAGAAATATTATTGGGACGAACCGAGATACAAGGGTATGGTTTATCATGTCAAGCAAAAGGATGACATTGAGGCCGTGAAAAATTGTGTAAAGAACGTTCCTTTTGATGAATGGGCTGAGAAATTGCGCACAACGTTCAACAACGATTCTGTGTTGAGAATACGTGTTGAGAAGGGTATATTCAAGGAGGGCGACAATGCCTTTATCGACAAGATGGTGTTCGATAAAGATACTGTTGTCAATTCATATAAGAATTTCCCCATTGACGCTGTTTATGGAAAAATTCTGAAGCGCAAGCCTGAAAGCTACGAGGATGTTCGCGGTTTGGTTACAGCTGACTATCAGGAGCAACTTGAGAAACAGTGGGTGGCTGATCTGAGAAAGAAATATCCTGTAGAAGTATATTATGATGTGTTGAAAACAGTAAATAATCATTCTAAATAAATGAGAGCTAAAAGCAAAACAGCATTATGGGCCGTTGCTTCATTGGTGTTTTTTGCCAGTGTCAGTGCACGTCCTGTGCCGGAAGGCGGTAATAATACAGACGTTGCTAAGACTGATTCGGTAGCAAAAGTTGATTCTATTGCCTCTGCCGACCCTGCAAGCGTAGTTGACGAGGTTATATGGGTAGTCGGCGATGAGCCTATATTATTGTCTGATGTCGAGATGGCTCGTATGCAGGCCGAGATGGATGGTGTTAAATGGCAAGGTGATCCAGACTGTACTATACCTGAGCAGCTGGCCGTGCAGAAACTGTTCTTGCATCAGGCTGCGATAGACAGTATTGAGGTCAGTGAGTCGGATGTCGCACAAAGTGTTGAACATCAGATTAATGCTTGGCTGCAGATGGTAGACGGCAACAAGGAGCGACTGGAAGAATATAAGCGAATGAGTCTTGCTGAGTTGCGATTGTCTTTGCATGATGACTTTAAAGACCGTCTTCTGATAGATAAAGAACGCGAGAAACTTGTTGAGGGAATAACAGCATCACCGGCAGATGTCCGTAATTATTTCAGTAAATTGCCGGAAGACAGTATTCCTATGGTTCCGACTGAAGTTGAGGTGCAGATTATTACACGCACGCCTAAGGTAGAGCAGGCTGAGATAGACCGTATAAAGAATGAACTTCGCAATTATACCGATATGGTTACTAATGGCGAGACTTCATTTACGGCCTTGGCAAAACTTTATTCAGAAGATCCTGGAACTGCCCGTATGGGAGGAGAATTTCCTGACTACGTAGGTCGTGGAATGCTTGACCCGGCTTTTGCAAGTGTTGCCTTCAATCTTACTGATCCTAAGAAAATATCAAAGATAGTTGAAACCGACTTTGGTTATCATATAATTCAGTTGATAGACAAGCGTGGCGACAAAATAAAGGTAAGGCACATATTGCTGAGACCTAAAATTACTCAGGAAGCAATAAAGACAGCTTCATTACAGCTCGACTCAATAGCAAATGAAATTCGTGCTGGTAAGTTCACATTCGAACAGGCTGCCTCTTTCCTTTCAGATGATAAGGATACGCGAAATAATAACGGACTTATGGCAAATACGACAGAAACCGGACGTACAAGTAAGTTCCAGTTGCGTAACCTTCCGTCTGAGATTGCGCGTGTTGTGGACACGATGAAGGTTGGAGAAGTTTCTGCTCCATTTGAGATGATTAACGAGAAAAACGGAAAGCAAGTTTGTGTTATTGCAAAGCTTAAGAGTCGTGTTGAAATGCACAGAGCTACGATAACAGAGGACTTCCAGACAATGAAAAATATTGTGTTGGCTAAGAGAAAGGAAGATTTTATCAAGGACTGGATAAAAGAAAAAATTAAGAAAACCTATATAAGGATAAACGATCGTTATAAAAATTGTAACTTTGAATATCAAGGTTGGGTTAAATGACAACAAACAATAGAATAAAAGTCTTATTCAGCGGGCATAGGATAATCATTATGGTTATCCTATGCCTTTTTGGGCTTAGCGTGGTGCAGTCGCGTCAGGCTAATAAGAAAAAGCGGCGCCAAAGCACCAATGAACGTATTTATCTTGTTCATGCAGATGTCGCCACTTATGATATGTTTGGCAATAATCCTACGGCTCAGGTCTTGAAAGGCCGTGTGGCTTTCAGGCATAAGGGCGCCCGTCTTTTCTGTGACAGTGCTTATCTGTATCAGGAGTCAAATTCGTTTAAGGCGTTTGGGCATGTTAAGATGTATCAGGGCGACACCCTCTCGCTGTTCAGTGATTATGCTTATTATGACGGTAACGACCAAATGGCAGAGGCACGCCATAACGTTGTGCTGAAGCATAGAGGTACAACACTTTATACAGACAGTCTTAACTATGACCGCCTTTATGGAATTGGATATTTCTTTGAAGGCGGTAAGATGGTTGACAAGAAAAATGTTTTGGTGTCTGATTGGGGTGAATATGACACGGAAACACGTGATGCAGTGTTCAATTATAATGTAAATTTGAAAAATCCAAAGTTTGTCCTTACTACGGATACTTTACACTATGACACAAGAACGTCTATGGCCCACATCGTAGGACCATCTAAAATAACATCCGGAAAGAGTGTGATATATACTTCACAGGGATATTATGACACCAATAAAGAGAAAGCTCGCTTATATGGACGGTCTAAATTGACAAACAACGGAAAGGAAATGACAGGTGACAGCTTGTTCTATAACGAGAAAACAGGCATAAGTCAAGGATTTCATAATGTTGTCTATAAGGATACGGTGAACAAGAATCAGCTTAACAGCAATTATTTTTGGTATAATGAGAAAACAGGCTTTGCCTTTGCTACCGACAGTGCTGTGATGATGGACTTCTCGCAGAAAGATACATTATATGTCCATTCTGACACAATGAAAGTCTACACATTTAATATAAACACTGATTCTGTTTATCGTGTGGCTCATTGTTATAATAGGGTAAGAGCTTTCAGAACTGATGTTCAGGCAGTGTGCGATTCATTGATTTACAATACGAAGGATTCATGTCTTATAATGTATAAGGACCCTATAACTTGGAACGCTAACCGTCAGCTCTTGGGCGAAGTGATTGAAGTGTTTATGAAAGATTCTACGATAGACAGGGCGCATGTTATAAATCAGGCTCTTTCTATCGAACAGTTGGAAGACAGTCTGCATTTTAATCAAATATCGTCTCGGGAGATGTTCGGATATTTCGATAAGGGAGAAATACGTAAGACAGAGGCTATTGGAAATGTTCTTGCTGTGTATTATCTGCAAGATGACAAGGACAGCTCGCTGACAAACATGGCTTATATAGAAACAGATACGATGCGTATGTTTATGCGTAACAGACAACTTGAAACTCTGTGGACATGCAAGAGTCAGAATGTGATGTATCCTGTTACGCAGACTCCTGTGGATAAGTCGAAACTTCCATCGTTTGCTTGGTTTGATTATATACGGCCTGTTGATAAAGATGATATATTTAGATGGCGAGGGAAAAAGAGCGGTACAGAGTTGAAGAATATTCCACGCCGTTCGGCTCCTTTACAGCATATCAGTTCAGGGACTGTCGTTTCTGTAGAAAGTGACTTGCAGCCGGCTGATGGTGTTAAGGCTTCTACGGCTGACGTTCAGTCTAAAGCAGAAATGTCAGTTGGCACTAAGAGCGGTAGTTCGGGAGAAGCTAATACCAATTCGCCTAAAACGTCAAAAGATAAAGATGCTTCTTCAGATAAAGCATCAACAGTAGCTGTTGCTGACAAGACCGAGAGCCATAATACTGGTGAATCCGGTACAGCTGTTGATGATAATAAGAACAAGTAAGTTTATGGGATTGTTTAAGCAGAGCCGGCCACGTGGCTTTCATCATGAGTTTATGTTTGTCGATAAACGTAAAGATGTGTTGAGAGATATAGAGGAGCGTGCCCAAAAGAGTATCGGCATGGAGCAAAAAAAAGATTTGTCAAGCCGTGAAGATCGTATAAGGGGTGCATTTCTTAATGCCACCAAATATACTAGGCGCCGTAATGAGCGCCGTATGTCTGGTGGTTTTATTCTTAGTACGGGCATTATTCTGCTTCTGATTATTTTGCTCGTTGTTATTTGGAAGTTTTTGCTTTATATATAAATAGGTGAAAAATTATGAGTGACATAATACAGCTTTTACCTGATTCGGTGGCAAATCAGATTGCTGCCGGTGAGGTTATACAGCGTCCGGCGTCAGTTATAAAGGAACTTGTTGAAAACTCTGTAGATGCTGGTGCAGACATAATAAATGTGCTTGTTACAGACGCAGGACGTACTTCAATACAGGTTATTGATAACGGTAAAGGTATGTCTGAGACAGATGCACGTCTGTCGTTTGAACGCCATGCCACATCTAAAATACGTCAAGCAAGCGATTTGTTCTCTCTTCACACCATGGGATTCCGTGGCGAGGCTTTGGCTTCTATTGCTGCAGTTGCGCAGGTCGAGTTGAAGACGCGTACTAAGGATGATGAACTTGGTACCAGAATCTCAATTTCTGGTTCTAAAATCACGGCGCAGGAACCTGTATCATGTTCGGTAGGAAGCAATTTCATGGTGAACAACATATTCTTTAATGTTCCTGCCCGTAGAAAATTCCTTAAATCAAATTCAACAGAACTTAATAATATTCTTACGGCTTTTGAACGTATAGCACTTGTTTATCCACAAATAAACTTTACGTTTCATAGTAATGGTGTGGAGATGTTCAACCTTCGAAAGGGAAGCTTGAGACAACGTATTGTTGATGTATTTGGGAAAAAACTCAATCACGACATTCTGCCTGTAAATGTTGAGACAACGGTATGTAATATTTCTGGCTTTGTAGGAAAGCCGGAGGCTGCACGCAAAAAGTGTTCACACCAATATTTCTTTGTTAACGGGCGATATATGAAACATCCTTATTTTCATAAAGCTGTCTTGACAGCTTTCGACCGTCTTATACCTATTGGAGAACAGGTGCCATATTTTATCTATTTTGAGGTGAATCCTGAAGATATTGATGTAAACATTCATCCGACCAAAACAGAGATAAAGTTTGAGAACGAACAGACTATATGGCAGATTCTTATGGCTGCAGTTAAAGATTCACTCGGGCGTTTTAATGACGTGCCGTCAATCGACTTTGACACAGAGGGTAGACCTGACATTCCTGTATTTGATCCTTCCTTTAACAATTCGTCAGCTCCAAAACTTGATTTCAATCCTGAATATAATCCTTTTAAGGAAACATCTGTTAGTAATGTGCCTCCTGTAAATCATAAGCCGGTGCCTGATTCCTGGGAGACTCTTTATCAGGGGGTTGGTGGCAATGACGAACAGGGGCTGTTTCCTCAGAGTGACGTCAACGATAAAGAAGACGGCACGATAATCATAGGCAGCGGGAGCGTCATAGATGAAAAATCGCCGGCTCATTATCAATATAAAGGTAAATATATCATGACAGCCGTAAAGTCTGGATTGATGATAATTGATCAGTATCGTGCTCATGTGCGTATTCTTTATGAACGTTACATGGCTCAGATAAATGGTAAGGGCGGCAATTCACAGCAGATGCTGTTTCCTGAGATGATACAGTTTTCGCCTTCAGAAACAGTTATACTTGAAAAGATAAACGATGAAATATCAGGTATAGGTTTCGAACTTACACCGCTTGGTGGTGGAAGCTATTCGATAAATGGTGTTCCTGCCGGGCTTGAAGATGTCAACTATGTAAAATTGTTGAAGGATATTGTAGATGATTTTGCAGAAACAGGTATCGGTCCTTCCGATAGTATAAAAAGCACTCTAGCTATACATTTGGCAAAGAGTGCAGCTATTCCTTATGGACAGGTGCTTGATAATGCTGAAATGGAAAATATTGTAAACGAACTATTTACATGTTCTAATGTAAATTATACTCCAAATGGTAAGCCCATAATAGGAATACTTAAGCAGAATGATATAGATGGCTTGTTTAGTTAATGTATTTAATAATTGTTTATATTCTTTTATGAAATACTGAAAATAAAATTACAAAAAACGTGTTTAATTGAAAAATATTACTATCTTTGCACTTGCAGATTTGTATAGAGTGTAAATGATATTTTGTATATTTTATTGATTGTTTAATATTAAGAGTTATGAAAAAATTATTAATTGCATTGCTTTTTGCAGGTGTTTCTGTAGCTTCAATGGCTCAGGACACTGACGCTACTGAAAAGTATAGCGTCGCGACAAATTCGTTCTGGAGCAACTGGTTTATCCAGGCTGGTGTAGAATGGAACGCATGGTATGGTAATTATGAGGATGGAAAAGGATGGTCAAAGAGTCCTTTTAAGAAATTCCGCTCTAATCCTGGCGCTTCTTTGGCTATAGGTAAGTGGTTTACTCCAGGTCTCGGTCTCCGCACAAAACTGCAGGGTATTTGGGGTAAGGCTGTGTTCAGTGATCAGAACAAAGGCAACGGAAACAAATATTGGATTTTGAACGAGCAGGTATTGTTCAATCTCAGCAATATGTTCTGTGGCTATAATCCTGACCGTGTATGGAATTTCATTCCTTTTGCAGGTGCTGGAATAGGCCGTTCTTGCACATATAATAAGTATGCAATGGGTTGGTCTCTCGGTATTTTGAATGAGTTTTGGGTAAGCAGAAAGGTTGCAATCAACTTTGAAATCGGATGGAATCGTATGGAGAGCGATATCTGCAATATGCCGGCAAATGTAGGTAGCGGATTTATAATGAGCCACCCGAACAATGTTTATGCAGAAGTTGGTATCACCTACAATGTAGGTAAGGGCACATGGAACAAAGTTCCTGATGTAGATGCTATTAAGGCACTTTCACAGTCACAGCTTGATGCTCTCAATGCACAGCTCGCTGACGAGAAGGCAGAGAACAGCCGTCTGAAGAATGAACTTGCAAATAGATCTACAGCTTCTACAAAGGTTGAGAAAGAATATGTAACTAATCCTGTTTCTGTATTCTTCAATATCAACAAGTCTACTATCGCTTCTAGAAAAGACCTTGTTAACGTGAAGAGTCTTGCAGAGTATTCTAAGGATAACGATGCTAAGTTGGTTGTTACAGGTTATGCCGACAATGCTACAGGTCCTGCTGAATATAATCATGCATTGTCACAGAAACGTGCAGAAAGAGTTGCTGACGAACTTGTTAAGATGGGTGTAAAGAAAGAAAACATCCAGATTGTTGCAAAGGGCGGAGTAGACACACTTGTTCCTCCTTCATACAACCGTCGTGCTACTGTTGAAATTGCAAAGTAAAACATGCCTTATAGGCTGAATAATATGAATGCCCCGGACATTCCGGGGCATTTTTTTATCTTTTTCTGAAAAAATGTTTTGAAAAATTTGGTGAATTAAAAAAAACGCCGTATCTTTGCACTCGCTTACAAGAACAAGGGCGTTTAGCTCAGCTGGTTTAGAGCATCTGCCTTACAAGCAGAGGGTCGGCGGTTCGAATCCGTCAACGCCCACTAGAAAAAGTCAGACTTCAAGTCTGACTTTTTTGTGTTATATGCGCTAAGCCTTTAACGGGACAATAGAAATAAAGGGCTCACCTGAAAATGGGAGAGCCTTTTTTATTATCATGTTTTTTGCAATTTTAGCGGTGCCGGCTTTGAATGATAATTATTTTTTGTTGTGTGTGGATATTTTGTTTCCTATAAGGTTGTTGTTTCATGATTTATTTGTATGTTTGTAGCATGGCATTAATACGTTGCGGTGTGTTGCCTTTAAAAAAAATATATAACCTTAAAATGTAATTACAATGTTGGCAAAACAATTATCTGTTTTTCTTGAAAACAAATCTGGACAGCTCACAGAAGTTACTGACGTTCTTGGGCGGGCTGGCATAAATCTTTCGGCAATGAGTATTGCCGATAATTCTGATTTTGGTATATTGCGGTGCATCGTGTCTGATCCGGAGCTTGCCTTGAAAGTTCTGAAAGAAGCAAATTATGCGGTTAAAATTACTGAGGTAATAGGGTTTGTGTGTCCGAATACAAGTGGCTCTCTGGCCAAAATATTGAGGTATTTGTCGGGTAATGGCGTCTTTATTGAATATATGTATTCTTTTTCCAGCGGCGATGTTGCTCATGTCGTAGTACGTCCTACCGACCTTGAGAGTTGTGAAAAGATACTTTCTGAGTATAACGTTGACGTTATGTCGGAACGGGATTTGTATAAACTTTGATGTCTGTGTTCGGCTTCGTTGGGCATCTGCCTGTTTTTATTGCCTTTTTTGCAGATAGGTTTGTGTAATGCGTAAAAAAGTTTTGCGTGTGCTTTTATCTGTCTGATACCTTGTTTTTGTTGTTCTCGGCATTGATTTTTGATAAAATGTACCTTCTTTAGCTGTTTTTTTAAGAAAAAATGAAAAAAGTTGTCTGAAAATTTGGAGGAAAGAAAAAAACACTATATCTTTGCACTCGCTTCCAAGAACAAGGGCGTTTAGCTCAGCTGGTTTAGAGCATCTGCCTTACAAGCAGAGGGTCGGCGGTTCGAATCCGTCAACGCCCACGAAAATCCGATAATGCTTTTCATTATCGGATTTTTTTATGTCATATATAATACTAACTTTCCATAATATCATTAATACAGGCTTCTGATTAATAAAAAAGCAATTTAGAACAAACTTTTATATAGCATAAGTGCATTAAATCGATTTTAATTATTAATTTTGCAACCGTTAATACGTATTAGTTATGAATCTTGATTTACTTACAGCCATCTCTCCGATAGATGGCCGATACAGAGGCAAAACCGAACGGCTTGCTGATTATTTTTCAGAGTATGCTCTCATACGTTATCGTATACGTGTTGAGATTGAGTATTTCATTGCGCTGTGTGAACTTCCGCTTCCTCAGTTAAAAGATTTTGACCACTCGCTGTTCGAGCGTCTGCGCGATATTTATCGCAAGTTTGATGAAGCCGGTGCGGCTCGTGTCAAAGAAATTGAAGGCATCACGAATCACGACGTTAAGGCCGTGGAATATTACATAAAGGAACAGTTTGATGCTATTGGCGGACTTGAATCGTTCAAGGAGTTTATCCATTTCGGACTTACATCACAGGATATAAATAATACATCAGTGCCGCTTTCGCTCAAAGAAGCATTGGCTGATGTCGTTATTCCTCAGTTTGAAGAGCTTATAAAGCAGCTTACCGACTATGCCGAGGAATGGAAAGACGTTCCGATGTTGGCAAAGACTCACGGACAGCCTGCTTCACCTACACGTCTGGGCAAAGAAGTTATGGTGTTCGCTTATCGTCTGCGAACTCAGCTCGAGTCTCTGCGTAAATGTGAGATTACTGCCAAGTTTGGTGGTGCCACGGGTAATTTTAACGCTCATCACGTAGCATATCCGAAATATGACTGGAAAGCTTTCGGCAATAAGTTCGTAAGCGAAAAACTCGGACTCGTTCGCGAGCAGTGGACAACACAGATCAGTAATTATGACTGTCTTGGAGCTGTGCTAGATGCAGTAAGACGAATTAACACTATAATCATCGATCTTGACCGAGATTTCTGGATGTATATCTCTATGGAATACTTCAAGCAGAAGATTAAGGCCGGTGAAGTTGGCTCAAGTGCAATGCCACACAAAGTTAATCCGATTGACTTTGAAAATAGTGAAGGCAATCTCGGCATGGCTAATGCCGTACTGCAGTTCCTTGCACAGAAACTGCCCGTTAGCCGTCTGCAGCGTGACCTGACTGATTCTACCGTGTTGCGTAATATAGGCGTTCCGTTGGGACATACCGTAATTGCAATACAGAGTACGCTTAAGGGACTGCGCAAGCTGATTCTTAACGAAAAGAAAATCAGTGCAGATCTCGACAACACATGGGCTGTTGTGGCTGAGGCCATTCAGACTATACTGCGCCGTGAGGCCTATCCGCATCCGTATGAAGCCCTGAAGGCTCTTACGCGTACAAACCAGAAAATGACAGAAGAAACAATTCATCAATTTATAAGTGAACTCAATGTGAGCGATGAGATAAAGGCCGAACTGATGGCCATCACACCGCACAATTATACAGGAATTTAATTTATAGGGTTTAGTCTGCGGCTTCAGTATTGAGTACCGGCCGCAGAGATGCCTGCCTGTTTTTGAATGTCTTAGTTGATGTAGTAAAAAGATAAATCTTGTAACTTTTAATAATTTAATTATTAACCGCCGTGAGGCTTTAATTGAAAATAATATGGCAGAAGAATTAGAAAACAAGAAAGAAGGTACGTTTACCGGACAGAATGATGTAAGCCGTGATGGCTACAAACCGGCTGAAAACACAAACTACCGTAATGGAGACAGACCGATGCGTCCGCGCATCAGAGTACAGCGTGCATATTCGTCAAGTAGAAATTACAATAACGATTCTGCAGGATTCCGTCCTGAAGGATTCGGCGCAGCACTCCAGTCTGACGGAGGACAGCAGCGCTCTTATCGTCCGCGCTATAATGGCGGACAGCAGGGTGGTTATCAGTCTCGCCAGGGCGGCTATCGCTCTCGTTACAACAATGATTCAGACGGCAACTATCAGCCGCGTCAGAATCAGTATGGCCAGCGTCAAGGCTCACCCTATCGTCAGAATTATAATTCTGGTATGGACAACGGCTATCAGCCTCGTCAGTCGTCAGGTTATCGTCCACGTTACAATAACGGCGGTGATGGCGGCTATCAGCCACGTCAGAACTCATATCAGCGCGGCAACAATTATCAGCGCGGAGGTTACGGACCGCAGCGCCAGTCATCATACCAGCAGCGCGGAGGCTACCGTCAGCGTACTCCCGACTATGATCCGAATGCTAAATACAGCATGAAGAAGCGTATTGAGTATAAAGAGAACAACATAGACCCGACAGTGCCGGTAAGACTTAACAAGTTTCTTGCCAATGCTGGAATATGCAGCCGCCGTGAGGCAGACGAATTTATACAGGCAGGTGTGGTTAGCGTAAACGGTAAAGTTGTTACAGAACTCGGAACAAAGGTTCTGCGTACTGATGACATCAGATTCCATGACCAGAAGGTTTCAATGGAAAAGAAGGTTTACGTTCTTCTTAACAAGCCGAAAGACTGCGTAACCACAAGCGACGACCCGCAGCAGCGCAAGACAGTGATGGATCTTGTAAAGAACGCTTGCCCGGAGCGCATTTATCCTGTAGGACGTCTTGACAGAAACACAACAGGTGTTCTTCTGCTTACTAACGACGGCGATTTGGCCAGCAAGCTCACACATCCTAAATTCCTTAAGAAAAAGATTTATCATGTGTTCCTCGACAAGAAGGTTACTGCCCACGACATGCAGCAGATTGCTACAGGCATAACTCTTGAGGACGGTGAGGTGCATGCTGATGCAATAGAATATGCCAGCGCAACAGACAAGAGTCAGGTGGGCATAGAGATTCACAGCGGAAAGAACCGTATCGTGCGCCGTATCTTCGAGAGCCTCGGCTACAGGGTGGTTAAGCTCGACCGTGTTCAGTTCGCAGGATTGACAAAGAAGAATTTGCGTCGTGGCGACTGGCGTTTCCTTACCGAGAAAGAGGTAGATATGCTGCGCATGGGCGCTTTTGAATAATATAACAACAATTTGAATTAAAGGCTGAAGCTTTTTAGACGAAAGAAATATTGGTGCTGGCCGTATATGTCCGTCAGGGCATATCTTATGCGAGTGCAGGAGCGGCCGACACCGGATTTCTGTCAAAATTAATAATAACAATGGAGAATATCAAGAGAACAAAAGTCGTAGACGTGCTTCAGCGCACAGATTTCGGCGCTGTTGTAAACGTGAAAGGATGGGTGCGTACCCACCGTAGCAGCAAGTCGGTTGACTTTATTGCTCTGAACGACGGTTCAACAATAAAGAACGTGCAGATAGTTGTCGATCCGGCAAAGTTTGATGAAAACATGCTGAAACAGATAACCACAGGTTCGTGCATCAATGTAAATGGCGAGTTGGTTGAGAGCCAGGGAGCAGGACAGACTGTTGAATTGCAGTGCCGTGAGCTGGAGATTTATGGTCTTTGCGGCAGTGATTATCCTATGCAGAAAAAAGGTCAGAGCTTTGAGTACATGCGTCAGTATGCTCATCTGCGCCTTCGCACCAATACATTTGGAGCCGTTATGCGCATACGCCACAATATGGCCATTGCCATTCACAAATATTTCCACGATCACGGATTCTTCTATTTCCACACACCTCTTATCACAGCCAGCGACTGTGAGGGCGCAGGACAGATGTTCCAGGTAACCACCAAGAACCTCTATGACCTGAAGAAGGACAAAGACGGAAAGATTATCTACGACGATGATTTCTTCGGCAAGCAGACTTCACTTACCGTTAGCGGACAGCTTGAAGGCGAGCTGGGAGCAACTGCTCTCGGAGCCATTTATACTTTCGGACCAACATTCCGTGCTGAAAATTCTAACACTCCGCGCCACCTTGCAGAGTTCTGGATGATTGAGCCTGAAGTTGCTTTCCTCGACCTTGAAGGACTCATGGACCTTGAGGAAGACTTCATCAAATATTGTGTTCAGTGGGCTTTGGACAACTGCCAGGACGACCTTGAGTTCCTCAACAAGATGATCGACAAGACTCTCATTGAGCGTCTGAAGTCGGTTGTAAGCGGCTCATTTGTACGTCTTGAGTACACCGAAGGAATAAAGATTCTTGAGGAAGCCGTTAAGAACGGTCACAAGTTTGAGTTCCCTGTAAGCTGGGGTATCGACCTGGCCAGCGAACACGAGCGCTATCTCGTTGAGCAGCACTTCAAGAAGCCTGTCATCATGACCGGATATCCTAAGGCCATAAAGGCATTCTATATGAAAATCAACGAAGACGGCAAGACCGTTCAGGGCACTGACGTGCTCTTCCCGCAGATTGGCGAGATTATCGGCGGAAGCGTGCGTGAGGAAAGCTACGACAAACTGATGGCCGAGATAAACGAGCGCAACATACCTATGAAGGATATGTGGTGGTATCTTGACACACGTAAATACGGATCATGTCCTCACGGAGGTTTCGGACTTGGTTTTGAGCGTCTTATCCTCTTCGTTACAGGCATGCAGAACATACGCGACGTGATACCTTTCCCGCGTACTCCGAAGAATGCAGAATTCTAATTGTTCTTTATAATATAAATATGGATGGGATGAACCGGCAATGCAATATTTGTCGGTTCATTTTTTTATTGCTTGTTGGGCTTAATTTCTTATGGCTAAACTGTGACCGTTTTTCCATAAATTGTTAAAATAAAGATTATTTCACTTGCCAGTTGCATTTAAATAAGTTATTAGTCGTATATTTGTCGTTCGCTCCGATATGATGTGGCATTATATCTCAAAATATAATAATGCCGGCTGAATATTCGGGTATGTATAATTATAAATATCATTTTAATTTAAATTGTTATGACTAAAGACGAACTTATGCGTAAAGCCATAGAGCTTTCTATTGATAATGTCAACAACGGCGGAGGCCCTTTCGGTGCAGTTATAGCCCGCAATGGTGAAATTGTGGCCACAGGAGTCAATCGTGTTACGGCCAACAACGACCCTACGGCCCATGCCGAGGTGAGCGCCATCAGGGCTGCTGCGGCAGCATTGGGCACATTTGACCTTAGCGACTGTGAGATATTCACATCGTGCGAGCCGTGCCCTATGTGTCTGGGTGCCATATATTGGGCAAGATTAAAGAAAGTATATTTTGCCAACAACAAGACTGATGCCAAGAATATCGGCTTTGATGACTCTTTTATATACGACGAGCTTGCCCTGCCTCGTGAGGACCGTAAGCTCACTTCAGAGGAGATGATGCGCAACGAGGCTATAAAGGCTTTTGAAATGTGGGCGCAGAAAGACGACAAGATTGAATATTAAGTATGTTTGTTCCGTCGTGCTTTTGATAGTTAAAAACAGAAATTTTTTTCAAAAACTCATCACTCGTCACATCAGCCTTTAAATTCTTTATTTACAGCATGTTATGGTGTGATGAGTTGATGCCTAAACTCATCACAGATGCCATGGTTCAGCTATGCGTGACGAGTTGTGACGTAAACTCGTCACACTGTAAAACTCTGATATTCAGTTGGTTGAGCCTTTATGTGATGAGTGATTAATTTTCAAATAAAATATATTTGCATTGTGCCTTGTTTGTAAAAGGATACCTTTTATGTTGTCGTTTGCCGTGTTTTACATCCTGAAAGGTGCCCTTTTGCAATCTGTTTTGATACCTTTTGGGTGCTGGACTAAAATAGCGGGATTTAGAATGAATATTCAAACTAAATTCCGCTATTTTATAGATATTACAGATGAAGTTACTGCCGTCAGATTATTGTATTGTTGCTTTCGGTTTCACTTCTATATTTTGATATAAAATAAAGATAATAGGATCTTTTGTTCCGGACGTGGTTTCCATAAAAGAAAACGGTATTGTACACCTTCATAATTAGGTGAGTTATTTCGGAAGTATTTATCTGTCTTCTTTATTTTAGTATTGATTTTTCTGTATGCATTTGACGTCTTTAAATTATTTATATAGAATGTATATTGGCTGTAATTTTTATATACTCTATTAGACAGCATAAAAAGACGCATTAACAAATATATATCTTCTTTTAATATTAGGTGCTTTCTGTATTGCAAAAATTCTGCTTTCTTTTATTGTTGATTTTCATGCGTTAATTAGGTTAATTCGTAATTTATTAAATTGTTAGTATTGAACATAAAAAATTAATTATAGAAATACGGTTTAATGTTTTGGTCGAACTAGGTTTATCAAGGTTCATTCATTAAAGTTGTTGTTGTTAGTATTAATATCCAAATAGTCGATTGCAGGTGAGGATGTCTTTTATAGCTTGTTTTCTAAGTGTTGTTTGGAGTTTTCTTTTGTCTTTTCAATCCTCTTTATAATCTTCAGGTTCGCCTTGTTGATTATATCCATGTCTATGGCATTTAGATAAATTTGTGTAGTTTTTAGTGATGTATGCCCCATGCTGTCGCTAATCACCCCCAATGGTATGTTCATGTTTTTGGCTATGCTGGCCCATGAATGTCGTGCTACGTACATTGTTATGCCTTTGCGCATCTTCAGCATTTTGGATATTTTGCGCAGCTGCTGGTTGACGTTCTTCTGACAGCTTTTGTATTGTGTCCTTTCGTCCTTACCGGCAGTGGTTATTATCGGTAGCAGGTATTCGTTATACGAGGGCCATTTGTTGACAATATCCTGCATGCACTTTTCCCATTTTATCGAAAGTTGCTGTTTCGTCTTTCGTCTCTTGTATGTCAGTATGCCGTTGTCAAGGTCTGTCTTTTTGAGATATGCCATGTCTACGAACGACATTCCACGCGTATAAAAGCTGAACAGAAACATGTCACGTGCAAAGTGTAAGGCTCTTGAAGGCATATATAATTCCTTTATCGCCTTTATGGTCTGTAGCGGTACTGCTCTTTTTTCGGTTTTGTCAATCCCTGTGTAAACGTTTTTGAACAGCTGCTTTTCTGCTGCCAGTCCGTCCTCTACAGCCCTGTTGTAAACCGCTCGCATCACTCTCATGTAAAAGGACACTGTGTTCATCTTGATGCCTTCATTTTTGAGATATGCCTCATACTGCTGTATAACCTTGTCGTTGATTTTGCTCAATGCGATGTTTTTACCGTTTCTGAACCGCTTAAAGCTTTTCAGCGTACTTTTGTAGTTGGCGGCAGTGCTGATTTGTCTGTTGTCCTCAAGCTCCTTGATTATTTGTTCCATGTAGATAAACAAAAATTTCTCGCTTTTGGGCTTTAATACCTTCCCGGAGAGAACACTCTCATCAATTTCGATGAGAAGTTCTTTTTCTCCAAGTTGTATCAACTGTGGAGAAAGTTTAATTCTGATTGTTGCCATTTTACTGTTGAAAATTAAGACATAATTAAACTAAAGTTTTTACATACTACATTTGTCAGTGGAGAAGGTCTGAGCTTTGCACAGTTTTTCTTCACTTTCTTGATTGCAGGCATTTTCATTCCTGTTATCCTTCTTTTTTTCTTTTCATTGTCGTTGCATTTATATTTGTTAATAATTATTGCAGAACACACAAAAGCAGGGCATAAGCTTTTATTTTGTGTTGGCTTATACTCTGCTTTGTTACCGCGGCAACACATTTTTTTTCTTGTATTGCCCCCGGTAAAGCGGCTGTTGTTCAGCAGCTTCTTAATCTTTCAGATAGTTCTCTATGTTAGTCAGGACTTTGTTGCTGAGTCTTTCGTACGATTGCTTTGTCAGTCCTGACGATACGCCCATGCAGTGCATGTGCGGATGATTTTGCATGTTTGTGCTGCCGGCTGCCCCGATGGTGTCGCAGAAGCAGATGTTGTCGTTGTCTAGCCATTGAGCCATTGCAGGTTCGTCCCAAGCCGGCGACAGGCCGGTGTTGAACAGAATCTTGTGGTTGCCCATCAGTTTAAACTCTTTTTCATGAAGTAGCACTGTGTTGCGGTTGAGGCAGCAGAAAACAACGTCGCTCCATTCAACAAGTTTGTCAAGCGGCATGAATCTGTAGCCCTTAGCCTCTGCCTCCGGCTTTTGGCTGCGTGCGAAGTAGCCTATATGGGCACCGAAGAATTTCATTGCGTCGGCAATCATGCCTCCCGATTTGCCCAGACCTATGATTCCTGCCTTCAGTCCGGTTATCTCGTTCGGCGCTCCCAGCCATGCCGGCTGACCGAAACCGTGCAGGCATCTTACAAGTTCGCTTATTACATATTCAATGACGCCTTCGTCGCCGTAGTCGCGTATGCCCGTAACGGTTATGCCGTGTCCTTCTGCATATCTTATGTCAACATTGGCACTTTCTGGCGAATACAGCGAGCAACACATTCCTACATATTTCAGATTGCTGCATTTTGCAAGAATATCGGCCGTGAGAGTTGTTGTGAAACTGACCAGCACGGCATCGGCATCGCCTATGCGCGCTGTTATCTCACTGTCAGTGTCAGGCATATCGCTGTGCATGATAACTTCATCAGCGTAAAGTTTAAGTTTCTCTTTAGCTTCAGAAGTCAATTTTATCGGCTCTATCGCCACGAGTTTTTTGAATTTCCTCATAGTTCATTCTGTATTAAGACTTAATGTCTGTTTTAGATACACATGACTGCCTTTTTGTGTCCCAGACTTTTTTTATTGCCGGTTATCTGTTGCCGGTGAGCTTTATGCAGTCGTCGCACAATATTATAAGCCGGCGCTTATACAAATCGCCAATGGCTTTCTTGTAGTTTTTCTTGCTTACCTGGAACGTGGCGTAGATGTCTTCAGCAGGGCTTTTGTCGGTCAGACGGCACACGCCGTTGTGCTCCTTCATATATTGCAGCAGCACTTCGCTGAACTCGGTAGTCATCTTGCGTCCTGTAGGCTGCAACATCACGTCAATCTTGCCGTCGGGCCTTACTGCGCCAATATATCCCTTCATCCTGCCGCCTGTGTGTATGGTTTTGAATATCTGATCCTTATACACAAGTCCGGGATATTTGTTGTCTATGATGACTTTAAATCCGAGGTCGGTCTTTTGCCATATTAGCAAGTCAACTTCATCTCCCTGCTTGTATGTAGGCGGCTCCATGCTGAAATAGCGTTCTATCTTTGCCGATGCCACAATGCGGTAGCTCTCGCTGTCAAGATGAACATGAACGATGTAGCCCTTGCCTGTCTCCATCTTCATCTTCTGCTCGCGGAACGGGCAGAACAGGTCTTTCATCAGTCCCCAGTTGAGAAATGCTCCATACTCATTTACCCATGCCACTTCAAGATAGGCAAAGTCACCCACTTTGGCCAGTGGCTTAAGCGTGGTTGCCACGAGCCTTTCTTCGTTGTCGAGATAGATAAACACGTTAAGCTCGTCGCCCACCTTGCATCCTTCAGGAACATAGCGCTGCGGCAGCAGCACTTCGCCTTCGTCGCCTCCGTCGAGATACATTCCGAAGTCTACTTTCTTGACAACCTTCATGAGGTTGTAGTCACCAAGTTTTATGAAGTCCATATTCTTTTATTGATGATTATTCTTGTTATTATAAAATGTCAATGACCTCAGTGCTTGCCTTAGCCGGTTATTCAGTTTTCTCCTCGGCGTTGATTACGGCAGTCTCGGTCTTAGGCTTTTCGCTTTCGGTTGTCTATCCGGCTTCATTGCTGCTGTTGTCGGCCGTTTCGAGCATACCGTCGCGCATGGCTATCGTGCGGTCGGTTATTCTTGCCAGATGCTCGTCGTGAGTAACTATGACAAATGTCTGTCCGAACTTGTCGCGCAGATTGAAGAACAGCTGGTGCAGTTCCTCCTTGTTCTTTGAGTCAAGACTTCCTGAAGGCTCGTCGGCAAGAATCACTGCCGGATTGTTTATCAGGGCGCGTGCCACGGCTACCCTTTGTTTCTCACCTCCCGAAAGCTCGCTCGGCTTGTGTCCGGCACGGTCGGAAAGTCCCATGAAGTCGAGCAGCTCTTCTGCCTTTTTCTTTGCCTCGCTGCGCGATTTTCCGGCTATGAACGCCGGTATCATTATGTTCTCGAGTGCTGTGAATTCGGGCAGGAGCTGATGAAACTGAAACACAAAACCTATATGCTGATTTCTGAATTCAGACAATTTTTTACGGCTGAGGCTGCTCACGTCTGTACCGTTGATAATTATCTGTCCGCTGTCAGGCTTGTCGAGCGTTCCGATAATTTGCAGCAGCGTGGTCTTGCCGGCACCGCTCGGTCCGACAATGCTCACCACCTCGCCCTTGTCTATGTGCAGGTCGATGCCCTTTAGCACCTGCAGTGAGCCGAAGCTCTTGGTTATTCCCTTTATATCAATCATTTCTGTATTTTACGTTTATATTGAGAATATTTTTATTCAGGTTATTTCTTAAATATTGAATTTATTTCTGAACCATTTCAGCAGTACTTCGTATGCACTGGACTGTTCGTGGTGCTGAGGCTCGGCATAAGTCATTGCTCCGAGCGGCTCGCCATACTGGTCGGGGAATATTATCATTAGACTCTTGCCGGCAAAGTATTTAGTAATCTCCTCGGGCAGACGTTCCAGCGCATTCTTGTATGAAATTGTGCCCTTGCGCGCCGTGATAACCACAAACATATGGTCTTCGTTCACATTGTCGGCTAGTCCCGGCAACTCGTTCCAGTGAGCCATGTATGTGTATTCGGCTCTTACTCCGGGATGGCGGTTCTGTATATATTCGTTAATGAGCGACAGCGTTTCGTGCTTTGCGTGGAACTGTATGCGGCATTCAAGATTCTCAGCCATGCGCGACAGACGTTCCAGCCAGCGGTAGAATCCGGGTTCATATTCGGCACGCGACGGAACTGCCACCTGTATACGCCTTAGAGTGTTGAGCGGTTTGAGACATTGCACTATTGTTATTTGTCGGTTTAGTCCGCAGAATATGCTCTGTATGAATTCTCCCCAGAATTTTTTCGACACCTCTTTGCGGATGTGCATGCCCATGATAAGCTCAGAGGCGTTAAACTCCATGAAAGCGTGCTTTATGCCGTTGGTTATGTTAGTGGCTATCCTGACTTGTGTCTGCACCATAAGTCCTGAGCCGTTGGCCACTTTGGTTATGTGTTCCAGCAGTTGCCGTCCCCGTTCCTGGTATTGCAGCCGGTTGTCGTCGTCATAGACCACGTTGAGTGCCACCACTCCGCGGTTGAGTTTGCGGTTGCGCATCAGCGAAGCCAGCTTTATCAGGTTTTCAGCCGTTTCCGAGTATTTCATCGGAATCATTATCTTCTCGTCGTCGCCGTCGTTTTCTTTAGGCATGTTGCTCTTTGTCTCGAGTGCTATCTTCTTAGCTGCACGCTCTGTGGTGAACGAGCTGAACACACACGTAACGAGAATAAGTATGATTGTGCCGTTGAGCACATCGTCATTGAGCAGTCTTTGTCCGTTTGGCATTATCAGGTTATATCCCACGAGCACTGCTGCAAGTGTGGCGCCTGCCTGGGCGTTGCTGAGTCCAAAAATCAGCTCACGTTCAATGGCTCTCATGCCGAATATCTTTTGTGTGAAGAGCGATGCTATCCATTTGCTCACCAATGCCACCACAATCATGCCGCCCGCCACTTGCAGTGTGCCAAGTCCGCTTAACAGAGAGTTTACGTTGACGAGCATGCCCACGCCTATAAGAAAATAGGGTATAAAGATGGCATTGCCCACAAACTCAAGATGATTCATCAGCGGTGATATGTTGGGCACGTATCTGTTTAGCACAAGACCGGTAAGGAATGCGCCGAGAAGTCCTTCCATGCCTATCATCTCCATCATCGCAGAGCCGAGGAACGTCATGGCCAGCACGAAGATAAACTGAGTTACGTTGTCTTCGTATCGCTGAAAGAAGTATTGGGCTATGCGCGGAAAAAAGAATATTATGATGAAGAACACTACAGCGATCTTTAGAAACAGCAGTATCCAGAAACTGCTGCTTATTTCTCCTTTGAACATTCCGCCCACAATGGCAAGCACGAGCAGCGTCAGCGTGTCTGTTATGGCTGTCGCTCCCACGGCTATTGTTACGCTGCGCTGGTTGGACAGTCCGTAGCGCAACACGGTGGGGTAGGCTATGAGCGTGTGTGACGCGTACATACTGGCGAGCAGTACAGATGTGAGAAAAGTGTATTTAAGTATGGTCGTGTTGAACGCGAAGCCCATGGCCATAGGTATTATGAACGCCATTATGCCGTGTGTGAACGTGCGGAATCTGTTCTTTCTGAAGTTGCTCATGTTCATCTCAAGTCCGGCAAGGAACATTATGTAATACAGGCCCACATGCCCGAACAGGTCGAAGGAACTGTCTTTAGCCAGAATGTTGAATCCGTGAGGTCCCACCAATACTCCTGCCAGCACCATTCCTACGATATGAGGAATGCGCAGCTTACCCATGATAATCGGGGCGAAAAGTATGATACACAGCACGACGAAGAATATCAGAGTCGGGGCTGTTATGGGGAAAAATTGAGATATATCCGGCATAATTATTCGTTATGTTGCAAATCCATATGCAAAAGTGCAAAAAAAAATCATATTTTAGCAGCGATTTGGCTAAAAGTTGTACTTTTGCATTGAATAATTAGCATAATAATATATTTAATAATAAAAATAAGCAATAAATGAAAGTAGCAATTGTTGGCGCGAGCGGCGCCGTTGGACAAGAGTTCCTTCGCGTTCTCGCAGAAAGAAATTTTCCGATAGACGACCTCGTGCTGTTCGGTTCGGAGCGTTCGGCTGGACGTAAATATGTTTTTAAGGGAAAAGAGTATGAGGTGAAACTTCTTCAGCACAACGACGATTTCAAGGGTGTTGACATAGCTTTCACTTCTGCAGGTGCAGGTACGTCAAAAGAGTTTGCTGCCGATATAACAAAGTATGGAGCAGTGATGATCGACAACTCAAGCGCGTTCCGTATGGACGACGATGTGCCATTGGTTGTGCCTGAGTGCAATGCCGAGGATGCTCTCAACCGTCCTCGTGGCATCATTGCCAATCCTAACTGCACAACGATTATGATGGTTGTAGTGCTGAAACCGCTTGAGCAGCTCAGCCACATACGCCGCATACACATTGCAAGCTATCAGAGCGCAAGCGGTGCAGGTGCAGCTGCAATGGAAGAACTGCAGCAGCAGTATAAGGAGATTATCGACGGTAAGCCTGTAACGGTGAAGAAATTCCCGCATCAGCTGGCTTATAACGTGATACCTCAGATTGACGTGTTCCAGCCAAACGGATACACCAAGGAAGAGATGAAGATGTTTAACGAGACACGCAAGATTATGCACAGCGATGTTAAATGTTCTGCAATGTGCGTGCGCGTATCTTCACTCCGCGCTCATTCTGAGTCGGTATGGATTGAGACAGAGCGTCCTATCAGCGTAGAGGAGGCTCAGAAGGCTATAGCAGCTGCTCCGGGCGTAACGCTCGAGGACGATCCTGCTAATCTGGTTTATCCTATGCCGCTTGATACAGCCGGTAAGGATGACGTATATGTAGGCCGTGTAAGAAAAGACCTTGCCGACGAGAACGGACTGACATTCTGGCTCAGTGGCGACCAGATACGCAAGGGAGCTGCGCTTAATGCAGTTCAGATTGCCGAATATCTGATAAAAGTAGGTAACGTAAAATAATTTTAACGCTGCATTGCAGCAATTGATGACAGTGCCCGGAATCTGCATGTGAATGCCGTTTCCGGGCATCGTTTTTTTTGTTTATCCTTTAAGTGTAAACAGTTGGTTTACATATTGGCGTTTTCTTTAAACTATTTGATGTAAAACCAAGTTTTAAAGGCTATTATAATCGTATTTTAATTAAAGAAACATTACTATTAAATAATTTTTTGTTAACTTTGTGTCGGATTAGTTTCGTTTATAGATAAAATTAAAGTTTAAGAGTATTTTCAACAAACGTATGTGATTAACGTTATGAGGCTATATTATCATATTTGCTTTGTCATTTGCAGATGTGCAGCCATTGCTGCAGCTATAGCCTTGTTGTGCTTTTGCTTTTCGTCATGTTCCGGCGGCAAAAAATACGGTGATGAGCGCACGCCAGAACATCAGGATGCTCTTAAGCGGCTTGACGACTCGATGTTCGTAAAGTCGGATAATGTGTTGGATACAATGCTGCTTGGCTTGAAAAAGTCATCAGACAGTCTTGATTATTACGATTATTATCTTCGTTATCTCCGTTACAGTGTTTCACTCGATGTGCCCGATACGCTAAAACTCGATTGGGAAGGTCCTTTCAGTTTTCTTGAGCGTCAGAAGTTGACACCTCGTGTTAGAGGAATGCTGGGATTCTTGTATAACACAAAGGGAGCATATTATCACAAGTTTCATTATAACTCGCACGAGACAATCGACATTTACCATAAGGCTTATAACTATCTTTTCGGCAGCGATTTGGAGTCGCGTCTTCCTGACGTATGTGCAAATTTGGGCGATGCCTATGTGGGCATAAACGATATGCCGCATGCGGCAATATGGTACAGGCGTGCCCTTTATCTGTCTGACTCACTGCGTCTTCCGCCTAAAGTCAATGTAAGTCTGTATGTTGGTCTTGGACGTATATATCTTAACCTTGGCGACTTCAACGAGGCCCTGCATTGCTATAAGGTGTCCGACCGCAACTTCAACCTCATGCCGTTTAACATGAAACTTTATTTTCTGAACAATTACGGCAATTATTATTATTACGCCGAAGACTATCCAGCAGCGCTTACCACATTCATGAGGATGAAGAAGTTGCTTGAGGAAAACTGTTTGACGGACAGTTATGACATGTATTTGTGCAAGCTTAACATGGCAGATGTTTATTTAAATCTCGGCAATACGGCAGAATCATATAAATGTCTTGATGAGGCTGAACGTTTTTTCAGCAGTAAGGGCGATGCCACTGCAATGTACTATTGCCATACGATACGCATCGGACTGGCTCTGAAAAAAGGACGGGTAGACGAAGTCAGAAGAGTGTTGGCAAATGAAAAAATAAACACTTTGCTTGACTTCAACCTTGTGAACATACGCCAAAAATATCTGCGCGAATATTACGCAAAGACGGGAAACTATAAGAAAGCATACGAAAACCTACTTGGAAGCATTGCCCGCAACGACTCGCTGAAGCACAATACCGTGAACATGAGAACTTCGGAAATAATGATGCGCTATACGCAGGATACGCTGCAACTTCATCATAAGATAGCTTTGCAGGAAAAAGACGCTGACATACGTAAGGCGCAATGGAGCTTCTATGGGGTGGTATTGCTTGCTGTTGTGCTTGTGTTGCTGTTTCTTTATCTGTTCACATATATGCGCAAGCGCAGACTGCAGACACACATGCAGCTAATGCAGCTGAAACTTGCCAACGCCCGTAGTCGCATTTCGCCTCATTTCATATTTAATGTATTGAACAACAGTATATCTAAAACTGACAAACAGGATGCCAGCGAACTTATGACTCTCGCCAAACTTATAAGGGCCAACCTTAAGATGTCTGGCAAATATTATGTGTCGCTGAAGGAGGAATTAGGCTTTGTCGACTATTATATTAGTGTTGAGCGTTCGTGCATTGGCGATGATTTCGACTTCAGTATTGACGCTCCTGCCGACGATGTGCTTCAAAACATAATGGTGCCGTCGATGTTTATACAGATACTTGTTGAGAACGCAATAAAGCACGGACTGAAGCGGCGGGTAGGACATAAGGCTCTGAAGGTGTGCGTATGTGCAGACAGCACACGGTGCAACATTACTGTTACTGACAACGGAGCCGGATTTGACATCAGGCACAGCGACCCTAATTCAACAGGTACGGGACTTAAGGTGATACGTAGTTCGATAAATATTATAAACCGTGACAACAAGCGTAAGATAAGACTCGGCATAAGAAACGTAACCGGCACAGACGGAAAGGTGGCCGGATGTGAAGTTTCGTTGAGCTTGCCGCTTGGACTTAAAGAATCAGACCATAGCAAACATTAGCAAATTATGAACGCAATAATCATAGATGATACTCAAACTGCAATAGACAATCTGATAGAGAAACTCCAGAAGTATCCGGATGTTAATGTCGTTGCAACAGCCGGAACGGGAGAGGAAGGTCTCGAGATGATAATGAGACATAAACCTGAACTGCTGTTTCTTGACGTGGAACTTCCTGACATGACAGGAATTGAATTTCTTTCTCAATTTAACGACCAGGCTGAATGGCCGTGTTATGTGGTAATATATACAGCCTACAGCGACTATATGCTGCCTGCCTTCCGTAATAAGGCTTTTGATTTTCTGTTGAAACCTGTTGACGACAAGGAACTTGACACTGTTATTAGCCGTTTTTACGATGAGCGCGAGAATGGTAAAATGGATGTGTCAAAGGATGAGATAGTTAAAAGCAACGAAGGAAAACTGCTGTTTTACACTAACACCGTTGACTTCCGCCTGATTCAGATACGCGATATCTGCGTGTTCTCTTACGATCACGACACGCGTGTTTGGGTGGCTGTGGCTGCCGGATGCGATAAGCCTTTGCGACTGAAACGCAATGTCAACAAGGATGTGCTGCTCGGAATAGACAGCAGTTTCATACAGGTTAGCCAGAAATACATAATTAATATAAACTATCTTTTGGAGGTGTGTGACAACATTTGCCGCTTTTATCCGCCGTTTGACAACATCGACTATGTCAAGGTCGGCCGCTTTTATCGTCGCAAGCTTATCAAGCGTTTCAGTGCGATATAATTTTGATAACAAGCGTTTGTGTATATCTTAGTGGATAATAATGTCTAGTTATTGGCTTTGGCTGAAGCATCTTAATAATACAGAGATTATTATAATACAGAGATTATTTAATTTACAACAAATACTGATAAATAAAAAACGTCCGGCCAATGAGCCGGACGTTTTTGTTTATATTGCAGTTAGAAATTAACTCCTATTCTGAAGAAGAAGTCTCCTGCTTTTCCGTCATAATCTTTGATGACATTGCAGAAGCCATATTCATATCCAACTTTGAAAGATAGGAATTTGTATGCAGCTGCCAAACCGCCTTGCCATCCGAAGTCGAATGTGTTTACTTCTTCAGCATCGTCTTTTACTACGAGGAAACTTACGTATGGACCGGTGAAAATTCCAATCTTGGCATCGCCGTTATTAAGGAAATTCCATGCACCGTTACCTTCAATCTGAATTAAACCCGGATCCCAGTCTTTTACACCTTTGGTTACATAGGCTGCACCTACCGACCAATCGAATTTGTCATCTATTGGAGCAGTGTATGTAAGACCGATGTTTAATGCTTTGAATTCTGATTTAAAGTTTACGTCTCCGTCAATGTCAGAAACATTACCACCCCACCATATAGTGAAGTTCTTTTGTGCACTTGCGCCTATTGCAACTATTGCAAACAGAGCTACTAATAAAATCTTTTTCATAGTCGATTCTGTTTTTGGTTAATTATTAATTAATTTTTTAAATCTATGTTGCAAATATACGAATTCTTTTTTATTTCGCAAGCACAATATGTAAGTTTATTTTCCTTTTTTGTGTCAAAGTGTGTTTATTTTGCTCTGTATGTGCTTAATTGGCTAATATTTGTGTATATGTTTTTTTTCGCTTTTTATGTCTAAATGTGATGTTTTTATCCCCTGTTTATTAGCATTTTATAGAAAAATACATTTATTTCTATGAAAAAAGAGGTGAATGGTCATTACTGACTTTTCACCTCTTTTTTATTATCTGTGCGCCTGATAGGACTCGAACCTACACGACACCAGCCACTAGATCCTAAGTCTAGCGCGTCTACCAATTCCGCCACAGGCGCAGACTTTTTTATGTTTTTGCTGTGGCATAAAATGTATGTTTTATGCATCACCTTTTAGCCTTTTCGCAAAAACTTTTGCAAAGGTACATCCTTTTTGCGTAAAAACCAAGGATATTTCTGGGTTTTTGATTAATTTTATTTGTCAAACACTTGTTTTTATGTGCATATTGATGTTTTTAGAGTATTTTGTCAACTGCAAATCCATTTCTGTTCACACTTATATTATTGCTGCAAGTGCTGTTTCTGCCGCAAGTGTTATCAACAACATAACCAGTTCGGCTCTACGGCTTGTCTTCACTGCCTTTTTCATGTCTTCTGTTGTCAGTTGTCGTTCGTTGTCGCCTATGTATGGCTTGTAGAAGTATTCGTTGAAGTAAGTGTGTCCTCCGCCGAAACGGCAGTTTTGTATTCCTGCCAGGGCTGCTTCAGGATATCCGCTGTTCGGACTGGCATGCTTTCGTCCGTTGGCAGCCACAAATTTTAGCAGAGAAGGTCTTCCTGCTACAAGTACCATGAGCAGGGCAGTTAGTCGGGCAGGAATAAAGTTTGCCACGTCGTCAGTGCGTGCCGCCATCATACCGAAGTCTTTATACCGTTCGGTGCGGTAGCCAATCATAGAGTCAAGCGTGTTTACCATCTTATATGCCACCATTCCCGGAACTCCGAGTATGATGAGCCAGAACACCGGGGCAATGACTCCGTCGCTCAGATTCTCAGCAAGAGTTTCCAGGGCAGCTTTTCTTACCTCATTGTCTGTCAACTGCGATGTGTCGCGTCCAACTATTCGCGACACCTGCCTGCGACCGCAGTCGAGTGATGTGTCGAGTGCCTTGAATACTCCTTTCACCTCCTTTATCAATGTCTGTCCGGCAAGGCAATAGAATATCAGAACGGCCTGAATTACTATTGCGGCTATGTCTGACAGCCTTTCGGCAGCCAATAGAATTACCGCCGTAACGACAAATGTTATGATTGTGAGCGACAATGACATTACCGCACCTTTAATTTTGCGGTGATTGCCCTTGTTTAGCCGGTGCTCTCCGGCTGCAATCACTTTGCCGAACAGCACTACGGGGTGGGGCAGACGCTCAGGGTCGCCCAGCAACCTGTCGGCAATCCATCCGGCTATTATTGATATTACTGATGTCATTTCCTTACTTGTTCTGTTGCGTTTCTTTCGTTATTTGATGTATCTGTCATTACTCATAAAGTCTTTTATGGCTTCAGTGAGCATGTCGTTTTCGGCTCGTGTCTGTGCCGCAACTCTGAAATACGAGTCGTCCAGTCCCTCAAAGTTGGATGCGTCGCGTATCAGTATGCCGTAATTCTGAACCAAAAACTCCTTTAGGTCTGCAGCCTTTCGCTCTTTTATACTTGCGAGCATAAAGTTTGTCATTGTCGGTCTTACGCTCACTCCGTCAATCTTGTTCAGTTCGTTTCTCAGCCTTTGTGCCTCTTCGAGCAACAGGTCTGCATCAGATATAGCCTTTTCTTTATTCCTTATGAGGTAAAGTCCTGCTTCTATAGCCAGTGCGTTTACGCTCCAGGGATGGCGCAGAGCCTTTAGGCGGCTAATCAGTCTGGCTGAGGCTGTTGCGTATCCGAGACGCAGTCCGGGTATGCAGAACTGCTTTGTCATTGAGTGTAGCAGAATGATGTTGCCCGCATCGGCAGCCTCGCGGTCAGAAATAAGTTTCAGCGTGGTGTAGTGTTCATAACTTTGGTCTATCACGTATATCTCATCCTTGTGGCTTTCAGTAATGCGGAGCAGTTCGTTGCCGCATATCACCGAGCCTGTCGGGTTGTTCGGGTTGCACATCCAGTGGGTGGCTTTGCCCTCATATCCGCTTTCGTCGCTCATCACCTTTCCGCCGAACATCCTGCAGGCATCGGCATATTCGCTGAATGTCGGCATGCTTATCAGATTAATGTTGTTGCCGTCTTCCTGCCTTGCGTTTGTCATCATTGCCGCGAGATATATGGCTTCGGTTGCTCCGTTGGTTACCATTATCTCGTCGTTCTCTATGCCACATTCTTCAGCCAAGGCTTTTTCGAGCGAGTAAGGCTCAGGTTCTGGATAGCTGCCTATCACGTCTATGCTGCATGCCAGATGCTTTTTAAGACCGTTGAGGTCGGCATGCGAGTAGATGTTTGAGCTGAAGTTCGACTTCACCTCAACATTATATTTATATAGGTCGTCGCCGTGTCCGTTAATCATCGTTGTCGTTTTGCAGAATTTCGTAAACCAGTTTCATGTCAACATTGCTGCGTATAAGTTCAGCCAGTTTGTCGTACTGTTCATCCTTAAACCGTTTCCAGTTGTCTGTCTCGCTCTGCGAATGTTGCGTTTGAGCGTAAGGATGCAGCAGAAAATCTATAAATCTGCTGTTGTCCAATATTCCGTGGATATATGTTCCCATACATCTTTCTCCGGCCATGCATCCGTCTTGCGTTCCGTCCTCTTTTATGCACAACGGCTTTATGTCGCTGCCGTTGTCGGCTTCGGTGCGTCCGTTGTGTATCTCGTATCCCTCCATGTCGCAGCTGTTGTCGCCGTTGAGGCCGAATCTCACCTGTGTCGTGGTCTTCTCTTTGTTCATCACTGTGTGCATCGGCAGCAGTCCCAGTCCGGGCATACAGCTTATGCTACCATCAATGCCCTCGGGGTCGCTTATCATCGTGCCCATCATCTGATAGCCGCCGCAGATGCCAACAACGGTCTTTCCGATTTCGGCAGCCTTTATTATTGCCTGTGCCATACCGCTTTTGCGCAGATAGCCAAGGTCGGCTATGGTGCTTTTGCTGCCCGGAATTATTATTATGTCAGCCTTGCTTATGTCCTCGGCACTGTCGGCATAATACAGATTTACACGACTGTCGCGCTCAATCTTGTTGAAGTCGGTGAAGTTGCTTATATGCCGCAGCAACACCACGGCTACGCTCACCTTGCCGTTTCCGGCGGCATGGCGTGCCTTTGTTGCCAGCTGCATGTTGTCTTCCTCTTCAACGAATATGTCTTTGAAGTAGGGCAGCACTCCAATTACGGGCACTCCGCACAAATCTTCAATCATCTTCACGCCCGGCTGAAACAGTCGCAGGTCACCCCTGAACTTGTTGATAAGTATGCCTTTTATGCGCTTGCGCTCTTCGGGACGCTGAAGCATCACCGAGCCGTAGACGCTTGCGAACACTCCTCCGCGGTCTATGTCGGCAACGAGTATTATGTCGGCGCCGGCATACATCGCCATCGGCATGTTCACAAGGTCGGTTTCGCGCAGGTTAATTTCAGATATGCTGCCGGCACCTTCCATTACAACAGGATTATAGCGGCTGTTGAGTCTGTCGAACGCGGCGTTCACTTCTTTTCTCAGCACGTCGCGTCCCTTCGGGTTGAAGTAGCTGTATGCATCGCGGTTGCCTATAGGCCGTCCGTTGAGCACCACCTGACACGTCTTGTCTGTCTGAGGCTTCAGCAGCAGCGGATTCATGTCCGTGTGCGGACTAAGTCCTGCCGCCTCGGCCTGCACAGCCTGCGCCCGACCTATCTCCAGTCCGTCAGGCGTGGCGTAAGAGTTGAGTGCCATGTTCTGCGCCTTAAACGGTGCCGGACTGTATCCGTCTTGTTTGAATATACGGCAGAATCCGGCTGCCACCACGCTCTTGCCGACGTCGCTGCCGGTTCCTGCGAACATTATGGGGTGAAGTTTCTTCATTTTTACTTTCCTTAAGTAAGATCTTTATCTATATTCCGAAATGCAAAGTTACGGATAAAAATCAGAACATACTGCTGTGTCGCGCTTTTTTGTTGAAAACCGCCGTATAACTTATACGGTCAATCAGGCAAATATAAAATAAACGGGGGATGCGTCTGCCTATGTCTAATCCGGCAGTTGCATCCCCCATTGGTGTTGTGTTTGTTTCAGTCTGTCAGCGTCTTATTTCTTTGCATTACATTCAGTATTGCTGCATTTCTTGCAGTCTTGCTTACATTTGTTCTGCTTTTTGTCGCAATTGTTCTGTCCGTTTTCGCAGCAATTCAGTTTATTTTCGCATTTTCCTTGTTTCTTGTCGCATCCTGCCTTAGCATTTTCACTGCAATTCTGTTTCTTGTCGCAATTTGCCTGCTTCTTATTGCATCCGGACTCCTGCTTGTCACATCCGGTCTTCTCTGTAGCAGTATATCCGAATTTCTCAAATCCCTTAATCAATTTTTCGGGTGTTGTCTTGTCGGCATCGTAAGTAAGCGTAACTTCCTGTCGGCTAATGTTTGTCTCGATGCTCTTTATGCCCTTCTCAAAGCGCATGTTGTTCTTTATCTTGTTCTCGCAAGATTCACAATGCATCTGTGGATTTGTGGTTACAACAATGGTCTTAATGTCTTTTGCAAAACTTGTGATAGCGCACAGCGCCAATGTTAATAATAAAAAACTTCGTTTCATAACTTTATTTTTTTATTTGGTTTAAATTCAATTCTCGGTCATTATCTTGCATGCATCAGGCCGAGTGCTAATGCTCTGTTTTTATTTATGGCGATTTTGTAAATCAGATTACATCCTTCCGATGTTTATCCTCACTCCGGCATACAGCATGCGGCCGTGTACAGGACCCCATACGAGCGTAGGCTCAAAACCGGTGCCCCAAGGATTGTCGGCGCCGTAGATAGATGTCTTTTGAGTGAAATTTGTCAGGTTTTCGCCTCCAATGTATACCGACCAGTGACGGAACCAGCGGGTTATCTGTGCGCTTAGCTGTTCGTATGAGCCGAAACGCCTGTTCCACGACATTGTGCCGTCGGGCAGCTCGTAAGGTTCGGGCATTCGGCCCCCGCCGTTAAGCTGGAGCGTTGCGTCAAACTGCCACAGGCCGAGCGGCGTTTTGTATGATGCCGTGATAAGTCCCTTATATCTGCTTGTCAATGGTTTTTCGAGCAGTCGGCCGCCGTATGTGGTCTTCACGTCGTTCAGGCGGTAGGCAGCCGTGAGTGTCATGCCCTTGAATATTGGGTATGTGGCATCTATCTGCAGCGTGTGCGAATACGACTTGCCGTTAAGGTTGCCTATGTGTATCACTCCCGGGTCAGTGTCATAGTCGGTTACAGCCTGCGCCGTGAAGTTGGTGTAGTAATATTCGGCGTTTAGCTTCAGCGTCTCGCCCAGCAGCGGTATGTTTAGTGCGGCACTCGCCCCATAGTTCCATGCCTCTTCCTGTTTTAGGTCGTCTATTACGAGCCGGCGTCCGCTCGCCAGCAGATAGTTGTTCTCAGCCAGTGCATGCGCCGTGCGGTAGCCCTTTCCTGCTGATAGGCGCAGAGTCAGTATGTCGTTTGGCATGTATTTAATGTGCAGGCGCGGTGTTACGAATGTGCCGTACACCGAACTGTGGTCGGCCCTTATGCCCGCCATGGCTGTCAGACGATGGTCTAGGTTGAATGTATATTGGGTATACATGCCGGCAACGGTCTCCTTCTCGTTCATTGTTTCAGGCGATGCCGTTTTGTCGTTAACCATGCGCACGTGCTGTCCAAGGTAGTCATGGTTGAGGCTCAGGCCTGCCGACAGGTTGTGCATCTTTGTGAAATTGGTCTCAAACATCAGCGACGCGTACACGTTCTTCTCGTTCACGTCATACGTCTTGTGCCCGTATCCGGCGTCGAGCAGGTGCATCGAGCCTGATGCCATAAGGGCAATGTTGGTGCCCTTTTCACGGTTTGTTATGAAGGCGTGCTTCATGTAAGCCTCATATCGCTCCGTGTTGAGTCCGATTCTGAACAGTTCGGTGCCGTTAGTGTCCATGTGGTCGGTCTGTCCGCCGGTGCGCTGTTCCTTCATTGCGCTAATTCCGCCGTGAAATATATATTTGTCTCCGGCCCAGAGCCATCTGTTCTGCAGGTTATACTGCTCAACTTTCGGCTTGTCGTAGAATCCGTCGCCGTTGTCGTCGTGGTTCTTTATGCTGTTCTCATAGTGCATAAGCACCTCCGTGCTAAGTTGCCTGTTTATGTGCAGGTTGGCATCGGCGTTGGCCTCTATGCGGCTCTTTGTGTCGCCGAAGAGATTTATCTCAATGCCCTCCTCGTCCTCAGGCTTCTTGTAGTCGACGTTTATCTGTCCTGTTATGGCCTCGTAGCCGTTTTTCACCGAGGCAGCACCTTTAGACACCTGTATGCCTTTCATCCACGGACCGGGCACGTAGCCGAGTGCGTAGGGTGCCGCCGCGCCGCGGAAGTTGGGCATGTTCTCGGTCATCATCTGCACGTAAGTGCCGGCCAGTCCCAGCAGTTTTATCTGTCGTGCGCCCGTAGTGGCGTCGTTATAGCTGACGTCTACCGACGGATTTGTTGTAAAACTCTCGCCAAGGTTGCAGCATGCCGCGCGGAACAGCTCCTCGCGGTTCACGTTGAATCCGTTTACGGCTCCGCCCATTCGTGTGATGCCTGAGCGGCGCGCCACCACGGCCACCTCGCTCAGTGAGCTTTCACGGTGTATGCTGTCGTTATGGTTTATGCTGTCAGTCGCCAACCCGGCCGTGCCGTTGTTGGCGCATATTGTAGTGCAGGCAGCCAGTGCGGCTCCCGCAGCAGTAAGTCTTATGTTCATCTGTAGTTATTGATTTTATCCCTTTTTATTGTTCTGTTATTTCCTGACTGACGGCTGTCAGTGCCTCAGTAGGGTTATGCCTTTGTCCCCTCATTACGCCTTTGTATGGCAGTCTTGACTTTAGCCATATATTGCCTTGTCAGGCGTGTATGTTTTACGCTTGACGCAGGGGGAAATATGATAATAAAAACAGGATAAAATCAGATTATCAACACTCTTATCATGGCCAGATACAGCCGTGGAGGTGCGTGAAGCAACCTCGTTGCATACCTGCTGATAAAGTATGTCGTTACGGGTATGTGGCCATACATCACTGCCTGATACGGTGGCAGCATCATAGCCGGAGTGCTTGGCACGCATGACGGTTCTTGTAATCCCGTGGCCGACGGCCACAGTTTCATTACAATAGTCTCGGCGCAAGGCTTGGCTGCAATGTGATGTTTGCCGTGCCTTGTGCAGCATTTGCTGCGGCATTCGGTCTTTGTCATATTGCCCTTACAGCAGCATTTCACTATCACAAACCCGACTCCGCCCGCCACCACCATGAGCGACAGCAGCATGCATATCAGTATGTTTGCTTGGCGTTTCATCGTTTTCTGTATGTTCTGTAATAGTGTTTAAATGAGCCGTGGCGTTGTGGCAGGCATTACGGCAATGTGAATAATATTTTATGCAAATATATACCAAAGAGCTTTATAGAACAAAGCAAATTAAAGTTTTTTATAATCTTCACATATAAAATAATGATTTTGCCGTTTCCTTATAATACTTATGCTTAACGGCTGCTGTATTGACGATGATTACAAACCATTATTTTTGTGCAACAATCTTGTGCCGACGAAGCTGTTGAGGCCAAGAAAAGCGACTTATGTATATGTAGTCATGGATTACATTTCAGTCAATCATCCCTACTTATATTTTTGAAACTTATGATTCGGCTGTGGAAACTCGCTTGTTTTTGATAAAAAATAATAGGATGAAACGCAGAATAAAGCGAATTTGAGCATTCTCACTGACGGTCAGAGAGTTTGGCTTCGAGTGGCACAGAATGGCGCAAGGGCGTAAAAACGGATTTAGGCGAATTGCAGCAATAGATGCACTTCCAAACCATTACCCGACACCGGATGCACATTTAACACTAACGGTCTCTATTTCTGCGTTCTGCATAGGTTTACATTCTGCCTTTACAACTCCCGTAAACTAATTTTGCATCAAACAAAAAGTAGGATTATGAGGAGTACTTTCAAGACAGTCTTCTATGTAAACGGAAGCAAGGAGAAAAACGGAATTGTCCCCATCATGGGACGGGTTACAATCAACGGGACTATCGCGCAGTTCAGTTGCAAGCAACGCATCTCCAAGGATTTGTGGGATGCCAAAGGCAACAGGGCGAAAGGCAAGAGCCGCGAGGCGGTGACGGTGAACTATGCGCTTGACAACATCAAGGCGCAGATAACGAAGCACTACCAGCGGCTTTCCGACCGTGAGGCGTTTGTCACGGCTGAAATGGTACGCAACGCCTATCAGGGAATCGGTACGGAGTATGAAACTTTGTTGCGAGCCTTTGACAAGGAGAACGAGGCGTTTGCCAAACGGGTGGGCAAAGACCGCTCCAAACGCACGTACCAAAAGTACCTGACCGTCCGCAAATACGTGGCGGAGTTTATCAAGAGGCAATACAAGCGGACGGACATGGCAATGAACGAACTGACGGAGGACTTCATCCGTGACTACTGCCTGTACCTGCGAAACGAGGTCGGGCTGGCGCAATCGTCCGTGTGGATATACTCTATACCGTTGAAGCACATTGTCACCACGGCGCACTACAACGGCAAGATACCGAGAAACCCGTTTGCAATGTACCACGTTGACCCCGACCACAAGGAGCGTGGCTTTCTCACGGAGGATGAGATGCGGGCATTGGGCGCAATCAAACTGGACAATCCCAACTTCGCATTGGCAAGGGATTTGTTCCTGTTCGGGTGCTGGACGGGCATTTCGTTCACGGACATTAAGAACCTGACTACCGACAACATCGTTGAAATGAACGGCACACCGTGGATTGTGTCGAAACGCCAAAAGACGGGCGTACCGTTCCAAATCAAGCTGATGGACATCCCCATGCAGATAATCAGGCGTTACGAGCCGTTCAGGACTGACAAGCGGCTTTTCAATATCGGCTCGCTTGACATGGTGAACAAGCGTATCAAGGCTGTGGCGAAGAAATGCGGGATAGAAAAGCCGGTTTCATTCCATTTAAGCCGCCACTCCTTTGCTGTTTTGGCATTGAATTACGGTATACCGATAGAGAGCGTGAGCAAGATTTTGGGGCATACGAACATAACCACCACGCAAATTTACGCGAAGGTGACCAACGCTAAACTTGAAAACGACATATCCGCCTTTGAGAGCAAGATAAGCGGACGTTTCGCCATTTGACGTACAGCCTATGAAACGGACAACTATCACGATGGACGGGTGTGGCAGGATTGTCGTGCCGTCTGATACTGCCAGCGTGTGGATGTGTGAAATGGAATTGGTGACGCTGTTCGGTGTCATCGCCCCGACACTCCGTGCAGCCATCCGAGCCGTGTACAAGAGCGGAGTATTGCAGCCTTACGGTGTGGAAAGGCGTATCAAGTTACCAAACGACTATTATGCAGAAACGTATGCCCTGCCAATGGTCGTGGCACTCGCTTTCCGCATCAACACGCCCAACGCCGCAAGGGTGCGCAATGCCCTGTTGGAAAGGCTGTGCTTGCGAAAAGACAGACAAATGCTTTGGCTTTCGTTAGGCAACAGCACATCGTGTAAGTGTTAGCGGGTGCAGTTGCGTGTCAATACGCCCGTGCACTCACACAATCCCTTTGCCCGAAGAAGTACCATTTTCCGCTTCTCCGGGCTTTTCTTTTCGTCTTTTGACAGCTGGCATTACCCATTCCGCTGCATTTTCTTGTCCGTTAGTTTCTTTTGCGCCGTTCTGCATCGTTTTACGTATCAAGGTTTTAGCCGTCATGCCGTAGCTTTGCACCCATGTTCAACCCGCTTGCCGACAAGGTGTCGGCGGCACTAAATCTGTATTATAAACATGGATAAAAAAGAAGAATTCATTAGAGTAGGCACAACGCTCTACAAGATTGTGAACCAGCCCCGC
>ULQW01058197.1_pt1 | contig 40567 bp, 38 predicted proteins | sample 1954921 | NCBI WGS metagenome assembly ULQW01 (sample SAMEA4835666, study PRJEB28245) | human gut metagenome | biome: gut microbiome; material: fecal sample | place: Denmark | collected 2008
CGCTTGAATTCGCGGGTGCGCTTTATCTTATAAGCCGAATCCACTCGCTCGCGCAGCTTTGTTTTTCCGAAATATATCACGGCGGAAAACCGCTTTCTCTGCGCGCCGCGTCGGAGCTTATAAGGCTCTCGGCGGCGCCGTAAACTATTGACAACAGGCGATAAAATGAATATAATAACAATATTGTGGATAAGTGCCTGAAAAGGCCTTAGTGTATCAATTTTTAAAATTTAAGGAAGAAGGATGGCCTTAAAATGGAAAAGCAGATCGTATTGACAAGAGAGAGCTACGATGCCAAGGTTAAGGAGCTCGAACAGCTCAAAACCACCGGCAGAGATGAGATAGCCGAGCGCATCAAAGTTGCGCGTTCTTTCGGCGACCTTTCCGAAAACTCCGAGTATGATGAGGCGATGAACGAGCAGGCAAAGCTCGAAGCTAAAATCGCCCGCCTTGAAAACGACATCCGCAACGCGAATATCCTCGATGAGGACAATCTGAATGCGGGCGTGGTTCATCCCGGCTCAAAGGTCAAGGTCGAGAATGTCGAGACCGGCAAGAAGAGCGAGTATACTATCCTCGGACCCAGCGAGTCGAACCCCTCTCAGGGCATAATCTCCGACCAGTCGCCCATAGGCAAGTCGCTTATCGGCAACCGCAAGGGTGATGTAGTCGATGTTCCGCTGCCGACCGGAAAGATTCTTCAGCTCAAGATTCTCAGCATTGCAAAGTCAAAGTAAAAAAAGCACAGTTCACATAAATCCAAGGAGTGAAAAAAATGCCGGATGAGATAAACACCAACCCCGTCTCCGCCGAGAGCGAAGAGGCTCAGGAGGACATAAACGCCCTGCGTCAGATCCGCCTGGACAAGCTCAACGAGCTTTGCGCCGCAGGGGAGGATCCGTTCAAAATAACAACCGCGGATCAGTCCGCCCATGCACAGGAGATAGTCGACAATTTTGAAGCTATGGAGGGCAAAGAGGTCTCCATATGCGGACGAATGATGTCAAGACGCGATATGGGCAAGGCGAACTTCATCGATATCCGTGACCGCTCGGGCCGTATTCAGGTCTATGTGCGCATAAACGATGTCGGCGAGGATACATTTGCAAAGTTCAAGAAGTGGGATATCGGCGATATCCTCGAAGTGCGCGGCACGGTGTTCAAGACCCGCAGGGGCGAGATATCCATCCACGCAACCGCGCTTCGCCTGCTGACGAAGTCGCTGCTTCCGCTGCCCGAAAAGTTCCACGGTCTGCGCGATACGGACACCCGCTATCGCCGCCGCTACCTTGACCTCATAGTCAACCCCGATGTCAAGGATACATTTATAAAGAGAAGCCTGATAATCCGCGAGATAAGAAACTATCTCGATTCCAAGGATTTCATCGAGGTCGAGACGCCCATTCTTGTTCAGAATGCGGGCGGCGCTGCCGCGCGTCCGTTTGTGACCCATCACAACGCCCTCAACGAGGATCTGAATCTGCGTATATCCCTCGAGCTCTACCTCAAGCGTCTCATAGTCGGAGGACTTGAGAGGGTATACGAGATGGGCAGAGTTTTCCGCAACGAGGGTCTTGATGTGCGCCACAACCCCGAGTTCACGCTCCTTGAGATATATCAGGCGTATACCGATTTCCACGGCATGATGGATCTTGTCGAAGAGCTCTACAGAACCGTTGCTCTCAAGGTTCTTGGCACTGCCGTCGTCACCTATGACGGCGTGGAAATTGACCTTTCAAAGCCCTTTGCCCGCATGACGATGGTCGAGGCGGTCAAGAAATATGCAGGCGTCGATTTCGCTGAAATCGATCTTGAAACTGCCCGTTCGCTCGCCAAGGAGCGCGGCATTGAGTTCGAGGAGAGACACAAGAAGGGCGACCTGCTCAACCTCTTCTTCGAGGAATATGTCGAGGACAAGCTCGTTCAGCCGACTTTCATCACGGAGCACCCGGTCGAGATTTCCCCGCTTGCAAAGAGAAAGCCCGACGATCCGAACTACACGGAGCGTTTCGAGCTGTTCATAACCTGCCGCGAGATGGCGAACGCCTTCTCCGAGCTCAACGATCCCATCGACCAGCGCGGCCGCTTTGAGGCTCAGGAAGAGCTGTTTGCCGCCGGCGACGATGAGGCGAACCACACCGATGAGGACTTCCTCATGGCTCTCGAATACGGTATGCCCCCGACAGGCGGCATCGGCATCGGCATCGACCGCTTTGCCATGCTCCTGACCGACAGCTACTCAATCCGCGACGTTCTGCTCTTCCCGACGATGAAGTCGCTCGACGGCGACGCGTCCAAGAAGACCGCAGTTGTCGAAGAGGAAAAAGAGGAGGAGACTCCCGAGACCATAGACTTCTCAAAGGTCGAGATAGAGCCTCTCTTCAAGGATTTTGTCGATTTCGAGACTTTCAGCAAGTCCGATTTCAGAGCCGTCAAGGTCAAAGAATGCACCGCAGTGCCCAAGAGCAAGAAGCTGCTCAAGTTCGTCCTCGACGACGGCACGGGCACCGACCGCATTATTTTAAGCGGTATTCATGCCTATTATGAGCCCGAAGAGCTTGTCGGCAAGACGCTCATAGCCATAACCAACCTGCCGCCCAGAGCGATGATGGGCATCGATTCGTGCGGAATGCTCCTGAGCGCCGTACATTCGGAGGAGGGCGAAGAGAAGCTCAATCTTCTTATGGTCTCCGGCCGCATCCCTGCGGGCGCAAAGCTCTATTGATATATGAAAATATCGGTTGCTCTTGCCGCATATAACGGCGAGAAATATATAGGAGAACAGATCGAATCCATACTTCCTCAGCTCGGCAGGGACGACGAGATAGTCGTCAGCGACGATAACCCCGCGGGCAAGACCCGCGCGGCGGTCGAATTCTATTCGGCATACGACGGGCGCGTCAGATATGTCGAAGGCACGGGCGAGGGCGTATGCAGAAATTTTGAAAACGCTATTCTCAACTGTTCGGGGGATGTAATCTTCCTGTGCGATCAGGACGATGTCTGGCTCCCGAACAAGGTTGAGCGCGTGATGAAAGCGATTGAAAACGGCGCAGACGTCGTGCTGCATGACGCAATGATGACGGACGGGGAACTGAACGTCACCGACGAATCTTTCTTCAGCCTCAACGGCTCGAAGAGAGGATTTGTCAGAAACTTTCTGAAGAATTCATATATGGGCTGCTGCATGGCGTTCAGGCGCGATTTCGAGCCTGCGTTTATGCCGTTCCCCAAAGATCTCGCCATGCATGACTGGTGGATAGGACTCAACGCCGAGCTAAAAGGCAAGGTCGAGTTCATATACGAGCCTCTTATCAAGCATCGCTGCCACGGCGGCAATGTGACAGGAGGCAAGACCACCGCCGCGCAGAAGATATCCTGGCGTATTCAGATGGCGGGAGATATACTGCGATACAAAAACGCAGACTGACGCTGACCGTGATAAGTCAGCACTTAAAGAGGTGTGAAATTGGGAAAATATAAGGTCACGGGGTGCATAGTGACGCACAACAATATGCATTCCATCAAAAAGACCCTTGATTCTCTGCTCGAGTTCACCCGTGCCGATTTCAAGCTCTATGTTGTGGACAATTCCTCAACCGACGGCACTCCGGAATTTATCGAGCAGAACTACCCGCAGCTTGAGCTGATCCGCAACGCCGGAAACACCGGCTTCGGAGCGGGTCATAATCTGGTGATGGACAGGCTTGATTCAAAATATCATGTCGTCATAAATCCGGATATTACAGTAAAGAACGACGCGATATCCGCCCTTGCGGACTATCTCGAAGAGCATGAGGATATAGGTATGCTCGCCCCGAAAATCTGTTTCCCAGACGGGCGTATGCAGATCCTCGGCAAGCGCGACCCGAAGATAAAATATCTTTTTGCCAGCCGCCTGCGCAACGAAGAGAAGCCGGGCAGGCTCCTGCGCGAATACGCAATGCTCGACGAGGACTACACAAAGCCCTTTGACATTGAGAACGCCTCCGGATGCTTCTTCATGATAAGAACGGAGCTGTTTCGCAAAATCGGCGGCTTTGACGAGGGATATTTCCTCTATTTTGAAGACAGCGACATAACCCGCACCGTGCGCAAATATGCCCGCGTCGTGTTTGATCCGTCGGTTGTCGTCTATCACGAATGGGAGAGGGAGTCGAAACATAACTTCAAGCTCCTGCTCGTCCATATCCGCTCGATGTTCTACTATATGAAAAAGTGGAGGTGATCCGGATGAAGAAATACTTCAAGAATTTTTATAAGTACCGTTTCCTTTTCACCGAGATCGTTCGCAAGAACATTAAGCTCCAGTACAGGAACTCGGTTCTCGGTATGTTCTGGACATTTCTTCAGCCGCTTCTGACGATGATCGTGCTCGCGTTCATCTTCGGAAATATCTTCGGACGCGATGAGTCGAAGGTTCTCAACTATCCCGTATATTTGCTCTGCGGTCGTCTGCTCTATGAGTTCTATTCCCAGGCGACCAAGCGCGCCATGCGCTCGATAAGAAACAGCGCATCGGTCATAAAAAAGGTGTATGTGCCCAAGTACATATACCCCATGGCGAATGTCGCGTCGAACTTCATAACGTTTTTGATTTCGCTTCTTGTGCTTGCGGTCGTTATGGCGTATTACATGATATTCACCGACACCGCCATGCGCCTGACTCCGTATATTCTGCTCTCCTTCGTGCCGATACTCATCCTCTTTGTGCTTTGCGTCGGCGTCGGAATGATACTTTGCACCATGGAGGTTTTCTTCAAGGATGTCGAGTATATGTACGAAGTTTTCTGCATGCTGCTGTTCTATGCGACTCCCATATTCTACAATGTCGAGACCCTGCATATAACCAACAGGTATGCACAGTATGCGCTCATGGCGAACCCGCTCTATTCGATAGTCTCGATGTTCAGGGACTGCGTGCTTTTCGGCAGGGCGATGAATCCGAATCATATAATCTACTCCGCCGTCTTCAGCATTGCGATGCTGCTCATAGGCGTGCTGGTGTTCTACAAGAAGCAGGATGATTTCATCCTGCACATCTGATGGGAGGGCGTAATTATGGGCAACGTAATGGTTGATGTAAATCACGTCAGCATCAGATTCATTCAGAATCAGGAAAAGGTAGACAATCTAAAAGAATATTTCATAAAGCTCGTCACCCGCAAGCTCAAGTATGACGATTTCTGGGCGCTGACCGATGTCAATTTCCAGATCGAAAAGGGCGAACGCCTCGGTGTTCTCGGCTTCAATGGAGCCGGCAAGAGTACACTGCTCAAGACTGTCGCAGGCGTTCTCAAGCCCACCAAGGGCACGGTCACGACAAAGGGCGTTATTGCCCCTCTGCTTGAACTTGGCGCGGGCTTTGACATGAACTACACCGGCAAGGAGAATGTCTATCTCTACGGCGCAACGATGGGCTATTCGAGAAAATACATCGAGGAGCGCTATGATGAGATAGTCGAATTCGCCGAGCTCAAAGACTTCATGCATGTCCCGGTCAAGAACTATTCCTCCGGTATGCGTGCGCGTCTTGGCTTCGCGATAGCTACTGCGGTCGATCCGCAGGTGCTTATTCTCGACGAGGTGCTCTCTGTCGGCGACGCCCGTTTCAGAGCCAAGAGCGAGAAACGCGTCATGTCGATGTTTGAAAACAATGTAACGGTGCTCTTCGTCTCGCACTCGACAGAACAGGTGCGCAGACTCTGCAACAAGGCCATAATCCTCGATCACGGCAAGATGATAGCTTCCGGAACGAGCCAGGAGGTCTGTGATATCTACGACCGTATGGTCAAGGGAATAAAATAAGAAAGGGTGTTTTTCAGATGGTCATAGGAGCGATTTTTGCCGGCGGTATCGGCAGCAGAATGGGCAGCGCAGATATGCCCAAGCAGTATCTCCAGCTCGGCTCAAAGCCGATAATAGTCCACACGATAGAGAAGTTTGTCGTCAATCCCGGAATCGACCGCATAATAGTCCTCTGCCCCAAGGCATGGATAGCCCACACGAAGGATCTCGTGAAAAAATATCTCGGCGAGGCTATCGCAGAGAAGATAAATGTCGTTGAGGGCGGCTCAACAAGAAACGGCACGCTCGAAAACGCGCTCAAGTTCATCAACGAGAATTTCGCCATTGACGATGACAGCGTCATTGTTACCCACGACGCAGTCCGTCCGTTTGTCACCCACAGAATAATTGACGAAAATATCGAGGCTGCGAAGAAATACGGCGCGTGCGACACTGTTATTCCCGCAACGGATACAATAGTCCGCAGCGAGGACAGCGAAAATGTCAGCAGCATCCCGACAAGAAGCGAGCTGTACCAGGGTCAGACTCCGCAGTCCTTCAGAATAAAGGAGCTTGAGAGCGTTCTCAACAGCCTCACCGAGGACGAGAAGAACACGCTGACCGATGCGTGCAAGATCTATACAATAAAGAACAAGCCCGTCCGCATCGTTGACGGCGAAGTGTTCAACATCAAGATAACCTACACCTATGATCTCAAAGTTGCAAACGCACTTCTGGGGGTTGTGAACAATGATAAATGAAGTATATCAGCTTATAGCGCCCAAGCTCATTGACACGGCGTACAAAGAGATAGACCTCTCGAAGAACGAGGTCATTCTCCGTCCCGTCAAGATGTCGATATGCAAGGCGGATCAGCGCTACTATCAGGGTCTGCGCAACCGCGCCGTGCTCATGAAGAAGCTGCCCATGGCTCTTATTCATGAGTGTGTCGCCGAAGTAATATATGACCCGAGCGGTGAATTTTCGGTCGGAGAGATGCTCATTCCGATACCCAATACACCCACCGAGACCGACCCGGTCATCGCCGAGAACTATCTGCGTTCGAGCCACTTCTGCTCGAGCGGATATGACGGCTTCATGCGCGACTATATCCAGATGCCCCACGACCGCCTTGTCAAGGTGCCCGAGGGCTTTGATATGCGCGTCGCTTCGTTCTCGGAGCTTGTCAGCGTCAGCGTGCAGTCCATCTCGCGTTTCGAGAAGTTCGCGAATTCCAACCGCCGCAGAATCGGTATCTGGGGCGACGGAAATGTCGGATTTATAACCGCATTGATGCTTCACTATCTCTATCCGAACGCCGAGCTCTATATATTCGGCACGGTTGAGGACAAGCTCAATTTCTTCACCTTTGCAAAAGAGACATTCCATGTTGACGCGGTGCCTGAGGGAGTCAGCATCGACCACGCGTTCGAGTGCGTCGGCGGCCCCGGCTCAAGACCCGCGATAAATCAGATGATAGACCTCATTGAGCCCGAGGGCAGCATTTCGCTCATGGGCGTCAGCGAGAACTTCGTCGATATCAACACGAGAATGGTGCTTGAAAAAGGTCTCAATCTCTTCGGCTCTTCGCGCAGCGGCAGGAGCGATTTCCTGCGCACGATGCAGATTTTTGCAGAGCATCCGGAGGTCGGACACTACCTTGAGAATCTTATCGGCGATGAGTTCAAGGTTCGCGATATCCCGGATATCCACAAGGCGTTCAACGCCGACTATATGAGAAACTTCGGCAAGACCGTCATCGATTGGGACAAATAATGAAAAAGCTGTTTTATACTATTTACGCAGTGATATTCAGAATATGCCGCCTTTTCCCTGTTAAAAGGGGAAGGGTGGCTTTGGTATCTCCGCACAACGCGGATTTCAACGATTCACTCGGCGCGGTTAAGGCGGAGCTTGAGAGGCGCGGTGACTATGATATAAAGCTCATTACCCGCCGCGACATCGAGCTTTCAAAGAACCCGGCGAAGCTCATAAAAGGCGCATTCAGGTTCTTTTTCGTCAGCTCATACCGCCTTGCAACAGCGCAGTATGTCTTTTTGAACGACAATTTTATGCCCCTCGCCTATATAAATTTCAGCCCGGAGACGAAAGTTGTCCAGCTCTGGCACGCCGAGGGCGTGTTCAAGCGATTCGGACTCTGCTCGGCGCTTCCGCCGGAGATTGAGGAGCTTGAAAAACGCTGCTGCAAGCGATATACCCACGCGGTCTGCTCGTCAAAAAATGTCGTGCCGTATTATGCCAAGGCGTTCGGCTTGCCCGAGGAGCGTGTGCTGCCCTTGGGGAGCGCGCGCACGGACAGATTCTTCTTGCCCTCTGACACCGAAAAGCTCAGAGCGGAGTTTGACGAAAAACATCCGCAGTGCAGGGGCAAAAAGCTCGCACTCTATGCTCCGACATTCCGCGACGACCCGAAGCGCGACGGCGAGATAATGAAAAACTTCGACGCGAAGAAATTTGCGGAGCGTTTTTCTGATGAATATGTTCTGCTCATCCGCCTGCATCCGCAGGTTCACACGGGCGAAGTCGAAGCGGGCGAGAGTGCGATAGACATGACGGGATATCCGGATGTCGGCGAGCTCGTTCAGATATGCGACTTGCTGATAACCGACTATTCTTCAATATGCATGGACTTCGTTCTGCTCGAAAAGCCTTGTCTTTTCTATGCATTCGACCTCGAGGAATATGAGCGCGAGCGCTCGTTCTTCTTCGATTATGAAGACTATGTGCCCGGCAGAACGGCAAAAACTTTTGACGAACTGCTCGATGTGATAGCAAGCGGCGATTTCGGAAAAGACAGGCAGGAGAAGTTCAAAAGCTTCAATTTTGACGCCCTCGACGGCAAAAGCGCCGAGAGGATAGTCGATGCGATAGTCAAATAAAGGCGCAGCACTTGACAGACTGCGAGCTTTTATTGTATAATTAACCGTTAGAAACAAGCTTTATCAGATAGTCAAAGGAGGGACGCGCCCGGGGCGCGGCTTATATGTCAGGACATTCAAAATGGAGTACGATCAAGAGAAAGAAAGAAAAAACGGATAACCAGCGCGCGAAGATCTTCACGAAGATCGGCCGCGAGATAGCCGTTGCGGTGCGTGAGGGCGGCCCCGATCCGGCGTCGAACTCGAAGCTCAAGGATATCATTTCCAAGGCTAAGGCGAACAACGTTCCCAACGACAACATAGACCGTATTATTAAGAAAGCTGCCGGCGACGGCAATGCGGACAACTATGAGGAGATCATGTACGAGGGCTACGGCCCGTCGGGCATCGCCGTTATAGTTGAGACCCTTACCGACAACCGCAACAGAACTGCGGGCGATATGCGCCATTATTTCGACAAGTTCGGCGGCAACATGGGTCAGAGCGGCTGCGTCTCGTTCATGTTCTCGAAGCAGGGCGTTATCGTTATCGAAAAGGACGACGATATCGACGAGGAGAAGCTGATGGAAGATGCGCTTGAGGCAGGAGCTATCGACTTCCTGACCGACGACGGCGTTTATGATATCCGCACCGAGCCCAACGATTTCTCCGCAATATGCGAGGATCTCGAGAAGAAGGGCTACACCTTCCTCTCCGCAGAGGTCGAGTATGTTCCCTCGAGCTACACCAGACTCGAAAATGAGGACGATATCAAGAACATGAGCAAGATGCTCGAGATGTTCGAGGATAACGACGACGTTCAGAACGTCTGGCATAACTGGGAAAACGCCGACGACGCAGAGTAAAATCAAAAAAGACGAGACCTGCCAATATGGCGGCTCTTTTTGTGTTTGTATGTAAGCTTTGTTAAATTCAATTTCTCAGTATTTGCAGATTGAAAATACACGCCACAATTGAATTTTATAATCGGACTTCCAATAGCCGCGTCGCAGTGTTTGAAAGCTCTCTTAGAGGAGCGAGGGAACGGCTTGCGCAGCAAGACGCACGAGCGCGCACTCGTTCAAGCTCCGGCGCGTTTGCGCGCGAATGTGCCGAGCAACTAATTGAGAGCCGCAAGCTAAGTGTTGCGGCGCGGCGTTCGCGAGGTCTCGGGGCGCAGCCCTGAGTTTGCTTTTCTTTTGCAGGCGTTTTCTTTTTCAAATAAAAAGAAAATGCCGAAACGCGGAAAGGAGATATTATTTGATTGTGGTGGGTCGCAAAGGTAAGGGCAAGTTATCGACATTTCAAAATTGCCACGATTCTGTCTCGGCTATCGCTGATATTACGAATTGCACTGCTTAAAAATCACATAAAAATGGGAAACCCCCAGAGCACCGGAAGCTCTGGGGGTGATGGGGAACTGATTTGCCGTCGCCCGCACAAGCGGCGGCAATCGAGAAGTTGTTTTGTTTTTTATCCGTTCAGAACACTTTTACGGTTCGGTTCTGCCGGAGGTCGAACTGCCTACTGCCGCCACTGACATGACGACTGCCAATACCAAGATGATTCCTAATGCCTGTAATACCATTTTGTTGTCCTCCTTAACCGTTTCGTAGTTTCTCTTTCCTACGATACATAGTATATACCGAACAGGGGGCTAAAGCCACCACAAAACGATTACAGTTGAATACAAAATGGTTACAAAGAAAGATTAAATTGTAACATTTCTGTAACAATTTCAGGCGAAATTGTCAGCTTGTCAGCTCGATGAGGTCTTTTATGCTCAGCTCCGGCTGCAAAGCGCGGTTTACGGCGAGCGAGAGCAGTCCCGAACAGCGCTCGATAAGCAGGTCTATCTCTTTCGGTGTGACCATCATTTTTGCGTCCTCGGCAGGTTCATTTGTGTTATTACCCGACACATCGCGGGCGAGTGTGTGCGCATCAACGACCGTCGGAACGCCCACGGATATGACCGGGACGCCGAGCGTTTTTCGGCTTATCTCGGCGCGGGAATTGCCGACACCCGAGCCGGGGATTATTCCGCTGTCAGATATCTGAACTGTGCTCCCGAGCCTGCCGAGCTTGCGCGCGGCGAGTGCATCGACGACTATCACGGCGCAGGGCTTTATCACATTCACCGCGCCGAGCAGCAGCTCGCCTGTTTCGACTCCTGTCTGACCGAGCACTCCGGGTGCTATCGCCGCGACCGGGCGCAGCCTGCCGAGCCCCAGCTGCTCGCATAGCTCGCGCTTTAGGTGTCTTGTGACAAACACGCCGCCGATAAATTTGGGGCCGAGCGCATCGGGGGTTATATTCGTGTTGCCGAGCCCCGCAGCTAGCACTGTGCCCTCGGACGGGAGCAGGCGAGAGAGCTCCTGCGCCACGGCATCTATAAGCTCGTCGCTTATGCGCGAGGAGCGCGCGAACGACTGCGACTGCACGGTTATATATTCTCCGCGCGGCTTGCCCAATATTTCTTCGCCGCGCCTGTCCGTGACTCGCAAGCGGGTTATTTCCGCGCCCGCGCTTTCAAAGCTCGTGCATTCCACGCCGTCGATTCTGCTGCCCTCGAGATTTTCGCGCACTTCGAGCGCAAGGTCTGTTCTGAAGTTCATTTTTTCGTCTCCGTTTCGCTTTCGCAGGGGTGCGAAAGGCAAAAATTTTTTCTTTTTCTCTTGCATTTTGGCAAAGTCTATGATAAGATTATTAACTGTATGATGAAGGAGGTGCAAAAATGCCTAATATCAAGTCAGCTAAGAAGCGTGTCATCGTCAACAAGACAAAGGCCGCCCGCAACAAGTCCCGCAATTCAGCCCTTAAGACTGCCATAAAGAAGGCTCACACTGCTGCTGAGACCAACGCGGCAGATAAGAAGGAAGTTGTCACCGCAGCTATAAAGAAGGTCGATCAGGCAGCCGCCAAGGGCCTTATTCATAAGAACAATGCTGCTCGCAAGAAGTCCGCTCTTGCAAAGCTTCTCAACGAGGCGTAAGATTGCAAACAAATTATTAACGGTTCTGGCTTTTGCCATGACCGTTAATTTTTTTTACTCTTTTCGCGATTTTTCTTTTTGATGCGGCATAATATCCATTTGTAAATTTTTATCGTATGGTTTGACTTTTGCCTGCGTTTGGCGTATAATCATAATCGATAAGAATCAAACAGGAGGTGAGACCATGGACAAAGCTAAGAAGATAATCAAGATCGTCGCTATCATCATCGCTGTTGCCGCCGCTGTTGTCGGTATAGCGTTTGCCGTCAAGAAGATCATAGACAAGAAGAAGGCTGCTGCCGACGAGCCGGAGAATTATGTCTCCTGCTCCTGCTGCGATACCTGCGCACCCGCAGCCAACTGATTTTTTGAAAAAATTTCACCTGCTATACGCTATTGTGTATGGCAGGTGACTTTTTCTTATTTTTCCTTTGGTCTCGCAACAAATGACGCGATAAGACCGCAGAGCACCGCCGCGGTTATCCCCGCGCTCGATGCGGTCAGTGGACCCGTCAGGATGCCGAGCGCGCCCTTTTCGGCGATAGCCTCCTTGACACCTTTTACCATGGCGAAGCCGAAGCCCGTCAGCGGAACCGTTGCCCCCGCGCCCGCCCATTTTGCGAGCGGAGCATAGACTCCGACAGCGCCGAGCACGACTCCCGCCACGACGAAGCAGACGAGTATGCGCCCGGGTGTCAGCTTTGTCAAATCCATTATTATCTGACCCACCGCGCATATCGCGCCGCCGACCGCGAACGCCTTGAGAAAGCTGAGAAATATATCCATATCATCACCCGAAAGTATTTTTTTCAAATCTATTTTTTCCCCGCGGCGCGGCTATATTCACGCCTTTTGTATCGGGGAAAAATACACACTGTGAAATTAATAAAATTTTTACAGATAAAGTATTGACAAACGGCGATAATATTAATAATATCTATACTATAAGAGGCACGGAAATTAATTCCGCTTTCCTCAAAACAAAAGGTTGATTTAAAAATTACAGTATAAGGAGAAATAAAAATGTCAACTTTTGAAAGAGTCCAGAAAATCATTTGCGAGCAGCTCGAGATAGACAGCCATCTTGTTACCGAGGATGCATCTATTTCCGGAGATCTCGGCGCAGACAGCCTTGATCTTGTCGATCTCTCTATGTCCATTGAAGAGGAATTCAACCTCGAAGTTCCCGACGATGTTCTCGATCATGTCAGAACTGTCGGCGATATCGTTAAGTTCATCGAGGACAACGCGTAAATATAATCAATAACAAAGGGGCTGTTTTGTATTGGATTCAATATGAAACAGCCCCTTTTGCCGCAACGGAGGGATATAAAATGATACTGAAGAATGCGGATATTTTCGATTCCGAGTTTGCTCTGCGCCGCGCGGATGTGCGCGTTGAGGACGGCAAAATAGCTGAAATAGGTGAAAATTTAAACGGCGGGGAGGAGTACGATCTTTCCGGATGCGTTATCCTGCCCGGCTTTATCGACATACATATCCACGGCTGCGGGGGAGCGGATTTCTCCGACGCTCAGCCGGATACGCTCGAAATCATGTCGCGGACTCTCGCGAGTTTCGGCGTAACTTCGTTCTGCCCTGCGTCGATGACTCTGCCATATGACAGGATAGAAAAGGCGTTTGAGAATGCGGCGGGATATCTCGGCAAGGAGTGCGGCGCATATATCCACGGCATCAATATGGAGGGACCGTTCCTCTCATATGCAAAGCGCGGCGCGCAGAATCCCGAATATCTGCATGAGCCGGACATAGACGAGCTCAAAAAGCTCGATAAAATCTGCAAAATAAGACTTGTGTCGCTGGCACCCGAGCTTCCGGGAGCTATAGAATTCGCGCGCGAGGCGTCGAAGATATGCACGGTGTCCGCCGCGCACACCGCCGCGACATTTGAGCAGGCGGAGCTCGGCTACAAAAACGGAATAACCCACACGACGCATCTCTTGAACGGCATGGATCCGATATATAACCGCAAGCCCGGCGCGGCAGTCGCGGCGCTCAGAGCCGAAAACGCCACGGCGGAGCTGATAAGCGACGGGATGCATATCCACCCGGCGTATCTCGCCCTGCTCTATAAAATACTCGGCGAGGATAGGAGCGTCGCGGTCAGCGACTCCATGTGTGCCTCGGGTCTCGGCGACGGCGAATATGAGCTCGGCGGCACGACAGTGTATGTAAAAGACGGCAAGGCTCTGCTCGCCGACGGTACGATAGCCGCGAGCACGACGAATATTTTTGCTGAGTTCAGGAATATAATCAGCTTCGGCGTGCCAGTCCGCCAGGCGGTGAAATCCTGCACGATAAATCCCGCCCGCGCGATAGGCGTCGACGATGTGACGGGCAGTATAGCAGTCGGCAAGCGCGCCGATTTCACTGTTCTTTCGTCCGATTTGAAAGAGCTCGAGTGCGTCTATATAAAGGGAAAAAGGATATAAAAAAGTATGCAAATCGCCGCTTGTGTGGTATAATATAGTATCTTAGACTCAAAGCTCGGAGGCTGAACATGAACTTTCTTGTTATTGACGGCAACAGCATATTGAACCGCGCGTTTTACGGCATAAAGGTGCTCACGACAAAGGACGGCAGATTCACAAACGCCATCTATGGCTTTATGAATATTTTTCTGCGCCTCAAAGACGAGTGCCAGCCGCAGGCGGTGGCGGTCGCTTTTGATGTCAAACAGCCGACTTTCCGCCATGAGATGTACGGCGGATACAAAGCGACAAGAAAGGGTATGCCCGATGAGCTCGCGCAGCAGATGCCCGTGCTCAAGGAGCTGCTTGAGGCGATGGGCGTGCCGATAGTTGAAAAGCCCGGATACGAGGCGGACGATATTCTTGGCACTCTCGCGCGCCACAGCGGCGACGCCGTCTGCACGATAGCCACGGGCGACAGAGACAGCCTGCAATTGGTGTCCGACAGCGTCAATGTTCTGCTCGCCGCGACGAAGATGGGCAGACCCGTGACCGACAGATACACGCCTGAGGCAGTGCGCGAAAAATACGGCGTTGAGCCCGAAAAGCTCATTGACATAAAAGCCCTCATGGGCGATAGCTCGGACAATATCCCCGGCGTTGCGGGAATCGGCGAAAAGACCGCCGGCGATTTAATAGCCCGCTTCGGCTCGATAGAATATATCTACGACAATATTGACACGATAGATATCAAACCCGGAGTGCGGGACAAGCTGAAAAAAGACCGGGACATGGCGTTTTTGAGCAAAAAGCTCGGCACGATAAACTGCGATATCCCGATCGACAATAACCCGCAGAGCTATATTCTCAGAGCACCCGACAATTTCAAGGTCACGAGAATGCTTGCGGATCTCGAGATGTTCAAGCTCATCGACCGCCTCGGACTCGAGATATCAAACACAGCCTCTGAGCCGCAGAAAGAGGAGAAGCCCGTCCCGGTCTGCGCCGAGGATGATTTCGGCCAGCTGATGACGCGCCTTAAGTCTGACGGCGAGAGCTATTTTCTCTGGGACGGCGAAAAGTGCCGCTTCGATCTCGGGGACAAAGTGCTCGTGTGCGACTGCGAAAATGAGAATTTTTATCCGTTCTTTATAAAGCTGCTCGAAGATAAAAATATAAAAAAATACACAGCGGACATAAAGTCGCTCTATTCGTTCGCGCAGGGCTGTTCGGCTCAGTGCAGGAATATGTGCGGCGACCTGGAGCTTGAGGGCTATGTCCTCAACCCATCCGCCTCGTCCTATGACGCGCTGCGCCTTGCGGGCGAATATTCGGCGGCAGTGCCGGTTGAAAACGGCGACGAAAACGACTGCGCCGCCGCGTCGCTGAGAAGATTATTTGCGGCGATGGACAAAAAAATTGAGGAAAACGGACAGCAGCAGCTGCTTCATGATATAGAGCTTCCGCTCGCGCATGTGCTCTCTTCAATGGAGCAGACGGGCTTCGCTGTTGACCGCGACGGAATCGCGGAATTTGGCAAACAGCTCGGCGGGAGGATAGCTGAAATCGAGCAGGAGATATACGCTCTAGTTGGCTACGAGTTCAATCTGAACTCGCCCAAGCAGCTCGGCGAAGCGCTGTTTGAAAAGCTCAAGCTGCCCGCGAGAAAAAAGACAAAAAGCGGATATTCGACCGATGCGCAGGTGCTCGAATCGCTCGAAAACAAGCACCCCGCTGTGCGCGATATCCTCGAATACAGAACGCTTTCAAAGCTCAGGTCGACCTACTGCGACGGTCTGCTCAAGGTTATCGGCGAGGACGGGCGTATCCGCTCGACTCTGAATCAGACCGAGACGAGAACCGGCAGAATCTCATCGACCGAGCCGAATCTTCAGAATATCCCCGTGCGCTCTCCGCTCGGGCGCGAGATGCGGAAATTCTTCGTCGCGCGGGACGGATATGTGCTCGTTGACGCGGACTATTCGCAGATTGAGCTTCGCGTTCTCGCCCATATTTCGGGCGACCGAAACATGATAAAGGCGTTCAACGACAACACGGATATCCACACTGTGACCGCGTCCGAGGTCTTTGATATGCCGCCGCAGCTTGTCACTCCGATAATGAGAAGCCGCGCGAAAGCGGTCAATTTCGGCATAGTATACGGCATCGGCGCGTTCTCGCTCGCCAAAGATATCGGAGTCAGCCGCAGCGAGGCGGATGAGTATATAAAAGGCTATCTCAGGCACTATTCAGGCGTTGACAAATATATGCACGACGTGGTCGAAAAGGCGAAGAAAGACGGCTACGCCGAGACGATGTTCGCGCGGCGCAGATATCTGCCGGAGCTCGCCGCATCGAACGCTAACACCCGCGCTTTCGGCGAGCGTGTGGCGCGCAATATGCCCATTCAGGGCACGGCGGCGGATATAATCAAGATAGCGATGATAAGAGTCTACGAACGCCTTGAACGCGAGAATCTGGCGGCGAAGCTGATAATGCAGGTGCACGATGAGCTGATAGTCGAAGCGCCGGAGAACGAAAAAGAGCGCGTGAGCGCGCTGCTCAAAGAGGAAATGGAGAACGCTGTTAAGCTCTCTGTGGCGCTCACTGCGGATGTCCATTCCGGGCGCACCTGGTATGACGCGAAAGGCTGATAAAACGGAGGAAACATGAATCTGGTTTTTGTTTGCACGGGCAACATCTGCCGCAGTCCGATGGCGGAGGGGATGTTCAAAAAACTGCTCGAAGAAAAAGGGGAGAGCGGTATAGACTGCTCGAGCGCGGGACTTGCGACCTTTGACGGACGCCCCGCGAGCGACAACGCGCAGGCGGTCGCCCTCGAATACGGAGTCGATATCTCGGAGCATAAATCTCGTATGCTGACCCGCAGCATCGCGCGCAAGGCAGACCTGATAGTCTGCATGACCGATGAGCAGTATGAGATGCTCAACCGCATGATTCCCGACGAGAGACTCTATGTGCTCGCCGGCGGAGTTGACGACCCCTACGGATGCGATATCGAAGTTTACCGCGAGTGCGCAAAGAAGATAAACGGCGCGCTGCCGGAGCTTTACGAAAAGATAAAGAGCGGGAGCTGATCGGTATTTTTGAAGTTGAAACGGTCCCGATGACGGAAGAATATATAGGCGGCGTTGTGTCGCTCGAGCGCGAATGTTTTTCGCATCCGTGGAGCGAGAAGTCGCTTCGGGAAGAGCTTGATAACGATCAGGCTCATTTTCTCTGCGCGGTTGCCGACGGATGCGTCGCCGGATATATCGGCGTGCAGGAGATAGTGGGTGAGGCGTATATAACCAATGTCGCCGTGTCTGAAAAATTCCGCCGCCGCGGGATAGCGGAAAAGCTGCTCGAAGAGGCGGAGCGCGGCGCAATAAAACGCGGCTGCGTGCTGATAACGCTCGAGGTCAGGGCTTCAAACGCCCCGGCGAAGGCGCTCTATAAAAAACGCGGCTTCAAAGAAGTCGGAACAAGAAAGAATTTTTATTCCGATCCGCGCGAGGATGCGGAGATAATGACAAAGTTTTTTGACAGATGAGGGTGAGCGAAATGAAGATACTTGCAATCGAATCCTCCTGCGACGAGACCGCTGCGGCGGTCGTCGAGGACGGCAGACGCGTTATTTCAAGCGTCATAGCGTCGCAGGTAAAGGAACATATACTCTACGGCGGAGTCGTGCCGGAGATAGCGTCAAGGCGCCATGCGGAGGCGATATCCGGCGTTGTCGGCGAGGCGCTCGACAGGGCGGAGATGAATGTAGGCGATGTTGACGCGATAGCCGTCACATATGCGCCCGGGCTTATCGGCGCGCTGTTAGTCGGCGTGAATTTTGCAAAGGGACTCGCGTTTTCCGCGAACAAACCGCTCGTGCCCGTGCATCATCTGCGCTCGCATATCGCGGCGAATTATATAACTCACCCCGACCTTGAGCCGCCGTTTCTCGCGCTCGTCGTGTCCGGCGGTCACAGCCACATAATCGAGGTGCGCGACTACACGGATTTTCATATTATCGGCAGAACGCGCGACGACGCTGCAGGCGAGGCGATGGACAAGGCGGCGCGCGCCATGGGGCTCGATTATCCCGGCGGCGTGAACCTCGACAGGGTGTCCAAGAACGGCGACCCGAAGAGCTACAAGCTTCCGCGCCCGCATGTTGACGGGAGCGAATACGATTTCAGCTTCTCCGGACTCAAGACTGCTGCCGTCAATATTATCCACAACGCAAAGCAAAAGGGCGAGGAGATAAGCGTGCCCGATCTCGGCGCGTCGTATATCGAGGCGGTCGTAAGATGCCTGCGCGAAAACACCGAAAAAGCGGCACTGAACTTCGGTTTCGACAAGATAGTCCTGGCGGGCGGCGTGTCCGCAAACTCGCGCCTGAGAGCGGAAATGACCGATATCTGCAAGGCTCATTCATGGTCGCTGTTCATGCCCGAACTGTCGCTTTGCGGCGACAATGCGGCAATGGTCGGCGCCCAGGGCTACTATGAATTCAAGGCGGGAAACATAGCCCCGCTGACCCTCAATGCACGAGCTTCGATGCCTATTGATGAAATTGATAAATTTTTATCAAAAAAGGTCTGAAAGTTAACAGTTTCGTCATTGAAAAACCGAGTTTATTGGGGTATAATACATACTGGGTAAAGATGGTACCTTTCTTAACAGATTAGACGAAAGGAGTCAAATATCATGAAACATTTGACACAGAACAAGACAGTGATCGACTGGATCGAAGAGAAGATAGCTCTTGTATCTCCCGACGAAGTCATGTGGATCGACGGCAGCGAGGAGCAGCTTGACGCTCTGCGCGCCAAGGCATGCGAGACCGGCGAGATGACCAAGCTCAACGAGGATCTCCTCCCCGGATGCCTGCTTCACAGAACCAAGCCCAACGATGTTGCGCGTGTTGAGAACCGCACATTCATCTGCGCCGAGAGCGCGGATCAGGCAGGTCCGACCAACAACTGGATGGATCCCTCCGAGGCTTATAAGATGCTCTACGATATAGCCAGAGACAGCTATAAGGGCAGAACAATGTATATTATTCCTTATTCGATGGGTCCTGTCGGCTCTCCGTTCTCGAAGATCGGCGTTGAGCTGACCGACTCCATTTATGTCGTTCTCAACATGGCTATCATGACGAGAATCGGCAAGAAGGTTATGGATACTCTGGGCGACAGCAACGACTGGGTTCGCGGACTGCACTGCAGCTGCGACATCGACCCCGAGAAGCGTTATATCTGCCAGTTCCCGCAGGATAACACCATCATCTCCGTCAACTCCGCTTACGGCGGAAACGTCCTCCTCGGCAAGAAGTGCTTTGCTCTTCGTATAGCCTCTTATCAGGGCTGGAAAGAGAGCTGGCAGGCTGAGCATATGCTTATCCTCGGCCTCGAGAATCCGAAGGGTGAAGTCAAATATATCTGCGCGGCATTCCCGTCCGCCTGCGGCAAGACCAACCTTGCCATGCTTATCCCGCCCGAGGGATACAGAAACAAGGGCTACAAGATCTGGTGCGTCGGCGACGATATCTCATGGATCAGAAAGGGTCCCGACGGCAGACTTTATGCTATCAACCCCGAGAACGGTTTCTTCGGCGTTGCCCCCGGCACGAACGAGAAGTCCAATCCCAACGCGCTTGCCGCGACAAGAAAGAATACCATTTTCACAAACGTTGCGCTTAACCTTGACAACAACACCGTCTGGTGGGAAGGTCTCGACAAGAATCCGCCCGAGAACGCCATCGACTGGCAGGGCAGACCGTGGAACGGCAAGACGAGCGAGGAAAAGGGCGCTCATCCGAACAGCCGCTTCACCGCTCCCGCTGTCAACTGCCCGTGCATCAGCTCCGAGTTTGAGAATCCGGCAGGCGTTCCGATCTCCGCTATCGTCTTCGGCGGCAGAAGAGCTAAGCTCGCTCCGCTGGTCTATCAGTCAAGAAGCTGGAATCACGGCGTGTTCGTTGGCTCGATAATGGCTTCCGAGACCACCGCAGCAGCAGCCGGCGCAGTCGGCGTTGTCCGCCGCGATCCCATGGCTATGCTTCCGTTCTGCGGCTACAACATGGCTGATTACTGGCAGCACTGGATCGATATCGGCGCAGGCCTCGACGAGGATAAGGCTCCGAAGATCTTCAACGTCAACTGGTTCCGTAAGGACGACGACGGCAACTTCCTGTGGCCCGGCTTCGGCGACAACATGCGCGTGCTTGAGTGGATAATCAAGCGCTGCGAGGGCAAGGTCGACGCAGAGGAGACCGCTATCGGCTTCGTGCCCAAGGCTGAGGACATCAACCTTGAGGGCATCGAGGACGAGGTCAGCGAGGATCAGCTCAAGGAGATCCTGAGCGTTGACAACTCCCTCTGGGAGGACGAGGCAAAGGGCATCGAAGAGTTCTACGCTAAGTTTGGCGACAGACTTCCCAAGGCTCTGAGTGACGAGCTCAACACCCTCAAGGCTAATCTTGAGAAATAATTAAATAAAATTGCGGCAGACAGGTGTGCTTGTCTGCCGCTTTTTTATTTCGAACCGCGCTTTTACCCGGGAATTGCAGCGCAAATTGTAGGGACAGCCCTTGCGGCTGTCCGATATCGGCGCAGCCGATACGAAGCCGCGATAACTCAAGTCGCTGAATGTCAGATAATTTTTTGTGCGCTGTCGGCGTAGTTTGTTATATTTATTTACTTCAATATTTTAATTTATCGCAAAAAACAACAGCCGTGATTCTCAACGAACCACGGCTGCTGATATTTAATTTTGCTTACAGTGTCTCAAATCTCTTTACGCCCTTGCGCTTGAGCCTTGAAAAGGATATCACGGTTATTATTGCTATGACCGCCGTCGCGATCATCAGCGCGAATACATTCGGCAGCACCTGCACCGCGAACAGATAGACCGCGATGAGCACGATGATATACGCCCAGCCGAGGCACATCGCGAGCATGATGCCGAGACTCTGCTTGACCGCTCCGCTCTCACTGCTCCAGGTGAGGTTGGGCATCCTGATATTTACTCTGAGCCCCGAAACGGCGCATAGGAGCGTGAATATCTGCGGCAGGATAATCATGACCGCCGCCGTGAGAAGCTCCGGCTTGAGGGCAATACAGAAGCATATGCTGCATATCAGTGCGGGGACGGCGGTGAAGAGCATATGGAGCTTCAGCTTCGCTCTGAGAATCTGCCACGAGGTGACGGGGAGCGAACGGGCTATCCAAAGGCTCTTGCCCTCGAGGGATATCGCGGGCGCGGTGAGTATATTCATAGAAGAGAGCAGGCATAAAAGTAAGCACGCGAAGGTCGGGGCATATTCCAGCAAATCCTCATCCATTCGGGTGACAACGCCGATAAACCAGTCGCTTTTTATCAGCGAGAAAACAGCGACGGCTATCATAAACAGCGCCCCGAGCGAGCAGTTGAGCATATAAGACGGGCTCGAGAGGAAGTGGTTTATCTCGCGGCGCAGAAGCGCACGGTCGGTGCCCTGCTGCTTGACCGTCTTCTCTTTGTAGACTGTCTTTGCGGTCTTTCCGCTGCTCGTGACGAGCTTTAAGAATGTGCGCGACATTATGAGCCACGTCGCGGCGAGCAGAGCGAGAATGATGAGCGAAATTATAATTGTCGGGAGAACATCGCCCGCGAACGCCTTGCCGAAAATATAGAGCGGATAGGCGGACATGCGCACCTTTGCGGCAACAGCCGCGCTGTTCGCAACGATGCCGGTGATTATCTCATTCGCTCTGAAGTAGACATAGTAGTAGCCGCCGAGAAACGCTATTGAAACTATAACTGTTATAATGCTCTTGTTTTTTAATTTAACTGCGATTTTTGCAACGACCCAGCCGAGTATGCATGACAGTATAAGCACGAGAACAGTCACCATAACGGCCATTATAACGGCGGTTATGCCGGATATTCCGGGATGCGCGGTTATGAAATACACGCCGACGGCGGGGATTACCACAACACCGGAATACATCAGCCCCATGAGATAGACTCCGATGAGGCGCGCCGCCATGATATCGCGCACGGGAATGGGCATCGAGAGCAGAAGGTCGTTGTCCTTTGCGTCATAGAGGCTCGAATATGTGTTGAACACGCTGCCGAAAACGCCGAAAAGCGCGGCGGTAGCGCCCATAATAGCAAAATAGAGCCAGCTCATGCCGTAGGCTATCAACGGGCGCATCGAATATGACATATAGCAGAACATTCCGCCGATGGCAAAAATCATGAGCAATATGAACAGCACTATCGAGAATGTCGCCGAGCGGGGAGATTTGCCCTTGCCCGTCTTGCGGTCAACGAAGAAACTTTTATTGAGTTCGAGAAGCTGTTTTTTTATCAGTGTTTTCAGCATTCTTCTCCCTCCAGTTCGAGGAACACGTTCTCAAGGCTGGAGTCGCCCTTGACCTCTTCCATTGTGCCGGAGCGGATGAGCTTTCCGCTTTTTATTATCGCGACCTTGTCGCAGAGCTTTTCGGCAACTTCGAGCACATGGGTCGAGAAGAATATTGCGCCGCCGGAGTTGCAGACCTCGCGCATCATGTCCTTTAATAAATGCGATGCGGCGGGATCGAGACCGACGAAGGGCTCGTCCATGATGATTAACTTGGGCTCGTGGATCCATGCGGAGATTATCGCGAGCTTCTGCTTCATGCCATGGGAATACGCCGAGATGGGCTGCGCGAGGTCGGCGGTCAGCCCGAACATATCGGCATATTTATGTATGCGCTCGCGGCGGTCGTCGGCGCTGACGCCGAAAATATCAGCGATGAAGTTCAGATATTTTATTCCCGTCATGTATTCGTAGAGGTCGGGATTATCGGGAATATAGGCTATGATTTTTTTGCAAGCGAGCGGGTCATCTTTTATCGAGATGCCGTTTATCGCTATCTCGCCCTCGTCGAACTGCAAAATGCCGACAACGGATTTTAGCGTTGTGGTCTTGCCCGCGCCGTTGTGGCCGATGAAGCCGTATATCTCGCCGGGCGCGATATGCAGCGTCAGGTCGTCAACAGCCTTTTTCTCGCCGTAGGTTTTGGTCAGGTTTTTGATGTTAAGCATAATGTCTCCTTTTCGTCCGCCGGGGCGGACAGATATCTTTTCCCTTTTCTATATTAGTATATTTTACGCTGCCGGTCAATCCGGCGGTGTTTTATTTTACGAACTCTTCACAAATCGCCGCGAATTTCTTTTCGCTCGGTATCTCGTGCGTTATGAACTTTCCGTTATAGAACAGCGAAAATGCGGTGTAGGCGCAGGGCGCGTTTTGAGCCTGCTCGCGCGATGAGATATGCACGGCGCTCAGCGGAAGATTCATATCGCTTGCCATGTTTTCAATTAGCGGAACATATTTCGCCGTAAACGGGCACTGGCTTGTATAAAATATCTCGAACCCGCTGCCGTCAATCTGAGCGCTCTTTGCCTGCTCACGAAAGCGCGGAGCGGGCGCGGACGGATCAAACGGCAGATACATCAGCTCGAAATACGGCTCTGCCGAATCGGTTTTTATGAAGCCCTTATATTTCAGATATTTCGGGTCGGCAAGAAAACTGCGCTTCTTCGCCGACGAGAGTATGCAAAGCCCCAATTTGCCCTTTTCGCGGCTGTCGCGGATACATTCGTTGAGCAGGTCGTTTGAATATCCGTGTCCTTTGAAAGAGCCGGAGACCCAGAGACAGTCGATGAACATATAGCCGGGCGCGTCTATCGGCGCCCATGCGTTTTCGGCGGGGATATACTCAATAAAGCACTTCCCGCGCGCGTCGGCTTTTAAAAATACCAGACCCTCGCCGAGCCTTTCGGCGAGCCACTGCTTTTTTGCAATGACCTGCGGGTCCTTGGCGTTTGATATGGCGCAGCATATGTGCTCGCTTTCGAGATTTTCGGGTGACAGGCGAATGTAGTCCATGGCGTCCTCCAATAACAATTATAAAACGCTTGTTTTATAACAACTGTTATAATTATATCACACTTTTTGCCGATGTCAACAATGCAGATTAAAAATGATATTTGTCGAATTGGGCTTTATATTTTCGCCCTGAGCCGCCATTTTACACTGAATAAAAAATAACCGCCGCGAACTTTCAGATGAAAGATACTGCGGCGGTTATTCGGCTGTTTTTCAATCCTGATGTAATTCGTCTTCAGCCCATTTGATCGGGTTGTCGTCAATATATTGCCATTTGACTTGATAATCGTATTCGTCACGGATTATATGGTCATAAAAACCTTTTTGCCAAATTGATTTTTTGTATTGCTTAGTCACGGAACCTTTGAAATGTTGTGTTATACGGCAATGCGTGACAATATTGGCTTTCTGTCATCTATGCAAATTGTGATAAAATATGCTCCGTTTTGCGAATAGTCGTAATCTTTCAGCCTGTTAGGCTTTCTTCTCTGCTGTTCCATGGCATATATTTCACTGCGCAAACTGGCTGTTGTAGAGCTTCGTATAGAATCCGTTCTTTGCGAGCAGCTCCTCGTGCGTGCCCTGCTCGGCGACCTTGCCGTCTTTCATAACGAGAATGCAGTCGGCGTGGCGGATGGTCGAGAGTCTGTGCGCCACGACGAACGAGGTGCGCCCCTGCATGAGCGTGTTGAACGCATCCTGAACTTTCAATTCCGTTCTGGTGTCTATCGATGAAGTCGCCTCGTCGAGGATGAGCATCGGCGGCTTCATGAGCATGACGCGCGCGATGCAGAGCAGCTGTCTTTCACCCTCGGAGAGTCCGTCGTCGTCGCCGATGACGGTGTCGTAACCGTTTTTGAGGCGCTTTATAAAGCTGTGAGCGCGTGCTGCCTTGGCGGCGGCGATTATCTCTTCATCCGTGGCGTCGGGCTTGCCGAACGCTATATTCTCGCGGACGGTGCCGTTCTTTATCCAGGTATCCTGGAGCACCATGCCGAAATGGTGCCTGAGGCTGTGGCGTGTGATGTCGTTTATATTCTCGCCGTCAACCTTTATGCTGCCGCCGTCAACGTCGTAGAAGCGGAGAAGGAGATTGATAAGCGTAGTCTTGCCGCATCCTGTCGGACCGACAACGGCTATTGTCTTGCCGGACGGGGCGAAGAAATCGAAGCCGTCGATGAGCTTTTTTCTCTTGTCATATGAGAAGCGGACATTATCGAACTCCACGCTTCCCTCGGGATCGCTGAGCGCCGAGCAATTTTCGTCCGACTCCTCGGGTTTTTCGTCTATGAGCTCGAATATTCTTGCCGCGCAGGCGAGGGCATTCTGAAGCTCTGTCACGACGCCGGAAATCTCGTTGAACGGCTTTGTGTACTGGTTCGAGTAGGCGAGGAAGCTGACGAATCCGCCGACTGTTACCATGCCGCCGATGGCGAATATTCCGCCCATGAGCCCGACTACGGCGTAGATAAGATTGTTGATAAATCTGGTGGTCGGGTTTGTAAGCGACGAGAAGAATATGGATTTGAGCGAATATTTGCGCAATTTTTCATTGCTCTCGTCGAATCTTTCAACTGCTCTGTCTTCATACGAAAACGCCTGAACGGTCTTTTGATTCTGTATCATCTCGTTGATGAGCGCAGTCTGCTCGCCGCGGGTCTCGGACTGCTTTTTGAACATCGAATAAGTACGGCGGGCTATAAAACGCGCCGTGAACAGCGATATCGGGGTCAGCACCACGACCGCGAGAGTGATGAGCGGCGATATAGTGAGCATGAAAACGAGTGTCACGGCTATCGTGACAACGCCGGTGAAAAGCTGCGAGAAGCCCAATATCAGTCCGTCGGCAAACTGCTCCGCGTCCGCAGTTATGCGGCTGACGATATCGCCGTAGGGGTGGGAGTCGGCGAACGCCACGGGGAGGGTCTGCATATGCGAAAATGCCTTTGAGCGTATATCGCGCACGGTGTTATAGGCTATGCGGTTGTTGATGATGTTCATCACCCACTGGAGCACTCCGCCGACTATGGCGCAGATCAGAATGCCGAAAAGGCACTTCTTTATGACTTCAAAATCAACGTTGCCGTGCAGCTTTATTCCGTCTATCGCGCGTCCGGCGAGGACGGGGATATAGAGCGAGAGAATGACGCTTGCAACGGAGAGGATGAGCGAAAGGAACAGCAGAAGCTTCGAGCGGCCGATGACCGCGATAACTCGCTTGAAAACGGTTTTGTTCTTCACGGTTACGCATCCTCCTTTTCAAGCTGGGAATCAAAAATTTCTTTGTAGACCTCGCACGAGCGCAGGAGCTCGTCGTTCGTGCCCATGCCGACTATCTCGCCCTCGTCGAGGACAACTATGGTATCGGCGTTTCTTATCGCCGCAACGCGCTGGGACACGGTTATAACAGTCGGGGCAAAATCGGTGTTTCTCAGCGCCTTGTTCAGCGCCGCACCGGTGGCGTAGTCGAGTGCGCTCGCCGCATCGTCGAGGATGAGCACCTCTGGTTTTCTGACGAGGGCGCGGGCTATAGTCATTCTTTGGCGCTGACCGCCCGAGAGATTTTTGCCCTCCTGTTCGAGGACGAAGTCGAGCTGTCCGCTCTTGTCCTCTATCATCTGCTTTGCCTGCGCCGTTTCGAGCGCCTGCCAGATTTCTTCGTCTGTGGCGTCCTGCTTGCCGAAGCGGATATTGTCCCTGACAGTGCCGGCGAACAGGGCTTTTTTCTGCGAGACGACGCCTATTTTCGAGCGCAGAGCCTTTGTGTCGTAGTCGCGCACATCAACGCCGTCAACGAGCACACACCCGCCGGTGACATCGTAGAATCGCGGAATAAGATTGACGAGCGAGGTTTTGCCCGAGCCGGTCGAGCCGATAACGCCTATCGAGCTGCCGCGCTTTATTTTGAGGTCGATATTGTGCAGCGATTCTTCGCTGCCGTTATATGACAGGCACGCCTTGTCAAACTCGACCGAATATTCGCTGTTTTCGTTGCCGTCGGTGACAGTGCCGGGGACGGTGGCGGGCTCTATATCGAGCACCGACTGTATACGGTTGCCGCAGGCTATCGCCTTTGTGACGCTGATTATGAGATTCGCGAGCTTTATCAGCTCAACGAGGATCTGTGACATGTAGTTATAGAGCGCAACGACCGCGCCGCGCGAAATGACGCCGGAATCAACGCGTATTGCGCCGACATATATCAGCGCGATTATCGCGAAGTTTATGAGCACGAAGGTTGCGGGGTTCATGAAAGCGGATATCCTGCCGACAGCTGTCTGCATCTCGGTCAGGGCGTTGTTCTTGGCGTCAAAGTCCTCGATTTCTTCATCCTCTTTGCAAAACGCCCTGACAACGCGGGTGCCGAGCAGGTTTTCGCGGGTCTTGCTCAAAAGCCCGTCTAATTTCTGCTGAACCTTGCGGTACATCGGTATGCACACGAGCATAATCGCGAACACGACCGCAGCGAGAGCGGGCACCGCAACGACAAACACGAGCGACGATTTTGCGTCGACCGTGAACGCCATTATCACCGCACCGAAAACGACGAACGGCGAGCGCAGGACGAGACGCAGGGTCAAGTTTGTTCCGGTCTGAACCTGATTTATGTCGCCGGTCAGGCGGGTTATGAGCGTCGGCGCGCCGAGCGAATCGAGCTGGGAATAAGAGAGCTTGCCGATATGCTGGAAAAGCGCGTGACGGATATCGGTAGCGAAGCCGACCGACGCTTTCGCCGAGAAATACTGCGCCACAAGCGTACTGCAAAGACCCAGTATGCCGAGCAGACCGAGCAGCAGGCAGCGTTTGATAATATAAACTTTGTCGCCGTTCTCTATGCCGACATCGATTATAGTTGAGACTATCAGCGGAACAGTCAGCTCGAACGCCACTTCAATGAGCTTGAAAAACGGCGCGAGAATACTTTCAATTTTGTATTTTTTCAAATACTTCAAAAGCTTTGACATGCTATTCTCCTCTTGCTTTATACTGCATTCTATAATGGTATATAATACCCTAAATAGTACCATGAAAACGGCTTTTTTTCAAGATGCTGCGGCTATTTCCCGTTTCTTGACAGAGACGGGGAGCAGTGATAAACTTATGCGTTGTAGAAAATAAACGGTGTGGTGAACGATGAAAGAAAAGGCTCTCAAAAAAGAGGAAGAGCTTCTCGAATGCGAAAAGCTCTGGATTTTTGCCGTCATGATAGCGGTCGGCGGATTTTTCGGCGCATATACTTATGTTCAAAAGGGCGGCGTGTTCTGCAACGCGCAGACGGCGAACTTCGTGCTCATGGCGGTTCAGCTCGGGTGCGGGAACTGGCGCAAGGCGCTGTATTATCTTCTGCCCGCTTCAGCTTATCTGCTCGGCACGGTCATTTCGGAATTTCTGCCTAAGCATATAAACCGCCGCAAGATAGTTCGCTGGGACACGGCGTTCGTGGCGTTTGAAATGGCGTGGATATTTGCGCTCGGCTTCGTCCCGGACGATGCGCCGCCGCAGATCTGCCAGGTGGCTGTGAATTTTATCGCTTCGATGCAGTTCAACACATTCCGCCAGGCGAAAAAGATTCCAATGGCGACTACCTTCTGCACCAACCATGTCCGCCAGGTCGGCTCGAACCTCGTCAAGTGGCTTCGCAGCGGTAATAAAGAGGCGCGCGGCAAGATGTTCGCGCATCTGCTGATGATAGGCTCGTTTGTCGCGGGCGCGGTCGCTTCAACTTTTCTCTGCGGCTATCTCGGCGGCAAGACCATCTGGTGCGCCGAAATATTGCTCGCGATAGTGTTCTTTGCGCTCCTGCGCGCCGATCTCGGCGAGGAACATGATAAACTCGATGTCGTTCCGCACGGTCATTGATGACAAGCTGTTAAGCTTTACATGATTTATAAATAAAAAAACAAAAGCTCCCATGCGGCCCCGAATGTGTTGATATATCGGGAAAGTCGCACGGGAGCTTTGATTTTTGCGCTAAAAAATAAGCGTGTAAATTGTAAAGTAAATCGCTTTACAATTTATTTTAGCCCATTATGGGTATCTCAAGGAATGTGTAGGTGAAACAATTGATAATATAGAAAATAAATGCGGCTGTCGGGACTGCATATCCCGCGAATTTTTTCGCTTTGCTATCGGAAAGTGAAGAATACATCGCTGCGCAGGCGATGAGCGTGAACATCTCGGTGTAGTAAAACACGCGCTGACCGGAGGCGTAGACGGACGAAGAGAATCCGAGCACTGCGGCGCAGCAGACGGCGGCGCTGAACAGCACGCCGACGGTGAACCCGAGCTTTTTGTTCTTTTTGATGAGCGCCGCTATAAGAATGAAAAGGCTAAATAGAAAGACAAAACAGAGCGCGATAACCGCGAGTTCGAGCGGAAGGTAATTGCCGCTCTTGAACATCTTTTCAAAGCCCTTGTCCGGGGTGGTGCGGCGGATAATAATATATGCGGCGTTGACTCCGACGCACAGCACCGAGGCGAATATTGCAAAGACTGATATAATTTTCTTTATTTTCCGCGAACCGCCGAACGCTTCATATACCGATGCACCGAGCAGAACGAGAAAAACAGCTGCTGTTATCAGCGAGAAGAAAAATGAAAATGCAAAATAATTTGAAAATCCGCAGAGCAGTCTTTCAAATATATTCATTTTAGAGAATCTTTCAAAACCCGACGCCGCTTCCATTGCTCCGCGCCCGCGAAGTCCGGGCGAGAGAACTAACACCGCGGCGGAAACTGCGCTCGGCAGGAGCGGGATGAATTGACGGAATCCGAGTTTGCGTTGATATGCCGAAAAAATCAGCAGAATCACTTGCAGCGCGAGCGCCGCGGCGCAGGACTGCTCTTGAGATGCCGCGACGACAGAAGCAATCGCGGCGGCGACATATGCCATGGGATTCACGCGCCCGCCGAATACCTCGAATGTGAGAGGTGTCACCGTGATAAGCAGGGCGGCGAACGGAACGAGAAATGTAAACGAACCTGCAAACCAGAACACCGACGGGTTGAGGCATGGCAGAAATACTGCCAACGGCACCGAGCAGGCGAAGATATATCTCTGTTTTGCGCTTGCCTTTTCGCCGAAAAAGTCCGACAGGCGGCAGAGAAAATACATTATATATATTATCAGCGCGGCGATGAACAGCTTCCAGAAAATGAGCGGCAGGCGCAGAAAATTTATCATCAGCCATTCGCCGACTATCCGCCCGGACACGGTCGTGTACCGCTCGTGCAGCCAGCTTGTTACTGTGAATCCGTTTCGGTGGAGTATGCCGAGAAAGTGACCGTCGTCGGTTTTTAGTATCAGCCGCGTGAACACCGTGCAGAAAAACAGCACGGCGGCGGAGAATGCGGCGATTATCGAGTGCGGAGAGTTTTGAAATTCTTTCAGCTTCTCTCTCATCTTTCGCCACCTCCTGCCAACGCATACGGATTTTCGGCGGTTCCGCTCCCACAAAGAACGAGAACATTGCTGCGAAGATACATCGCCGGGCATACGCCGCACAGCTCGTCCGCCGCGAGCGTTTTATAGAATCCGCCGGTCGTGGTGACCGCCGTAACGCTGCTCTGATTTGTCGAAACCGGGGAGCTTGTCCAATACCAGCAGTATTTGCGCAGAGTTAAATAGCGCGAGCTGTCATTTTTGACGCACTGCTCGGTCGGGCTTCTGCGGCGGTCGGCGGTGCTTATATTTTTGAGCATATCTTTTGACGGCAGGAATATCAAATCGCCGTTTTTGTCAGGCGATATGAGCGAAAGGTCATTATCTGAAAGATTCTCCGGATTTAAAAATCCGCTCTCCGAATTGAGCCATGCGCGCAGGGGAGAGGCGAGATAATCGGAACTGCCGATGCCGTCCTCAGACGGATCGAACGCCCTGAAGCACAGCACTTTTTCGCTCATGAGCAGAGTTTTGTCGCCCGTTTCGATGACTCTCCATATAATAGGCTCGCCGAGATATGAGCCGATGGCTATTCTGTCGCCGCTCTTGAGCGTGACTTCCCGCGATTCATTGCCACCGACGCTGACGGACGAAGAAAATAGCAGGTGAGCCGATGTGCTTTTGATTTTTGCGCTCCAGATAAATGTCAGCGCAAACAGCAGAATTGCCGCAATTGCAGCCGCTCTGAAAGCCTTTTTCATCGTCTCACCCCTTCTGCTTTATTTTACATATACTATGTCGAGCTCGTTGCAAGGTCCGCCCAGCTTCTGCTTCCCGGCGGAGTTGAGCCCGAGCATGCCGTTTGCCGCGAAAAATTCGCTCTCGATAACGCACGGCTTGTTGAGATTCTTGAGCTGAGTCGCTTTTGTGCCGGTCGTGTTGCCGATGCCCTTGACATACATCGACGAGCAGTTGCCGCCGTTTAGCAAAAACGCATTTCTCGCGCCGTATGCTATGAGGACTTTCATCATATTGTCGAGCGGTATAAATTCGCCGACGGCCATGATATATTTGTTCTCCGATATCTGCGCTAACACCGTGCGGTTGTGATAATAAGTGTCGTGCTCGTTGGTCGCCTTGCCGTTTGTTATGACTTGCCACTGATAGCGCAGGGAATTGTAAACGCCTTGCGAGATATACGATTTGCAGTTCTCGTTTGTGAGCGTTTCGACTTTCCATGTGCCGTTTCTGTAGATCAACAGTCGCTTTTGCCCGCTGCCGTCGGCCGAAACTACCGAGCCGCTGCGAATTGTCGGAGCGCCTTTTTTATATGTTGAGCCTGCCTCGCCGTTTATTGCTATGAGCGCGCCGCTCTTTCTGCCCATATCTTCGACCTTGCCGACATTCGTGCCGAGAAGTTGTTGGCTCGATGCAACGCCGATGTGCTCGGGCGAGCAGGTGATTATCGCTATATTGACTACCGGCTGATAAGTAACTGTCTTGTCGTAGTCGATAGCGCCGTCAGCGTTCGCTTTTTTGAAAGCCTGAGTTATCTGCGGCCCATAGGCTATTCGGTGGATTTCTATATTCACTCCGTTTGAATTGAGCTTCCACGCCCTGAGCACTTTTGCGCCGGCGATGCTTTTTACGCTTCCTGCGCTGACTTCAAGCTTGCCTTTTGAAGCTGAACTGGAATTATTCGATTTTGCAGTTGTTGCGGGCTTTGATGCCGGCTTGTCTGCCGTCGGTTTCTGCGTGTTCTGAGCAGTGCTCTCCTCTGCGGATTCGGATACCGCTTCGGAGTTCGTCTCTTCTGCGCTCGTCTGCGCGTTGACTTCTGCCGCAGTTGTGTTTTCTGCCGCAGTTGTGTCCGCTTCGGGCGTTTTGCTGCCGCACGCCGTTAAGCTCATGAGAATCAGCAGGCACGCGAGCAAAAGCGCGAATAATTTTCTCGTCATATGTATCCTCCTTTGAATATTTCTTCCAAATCGATTATATCATTGTGCCTCGCTCAATTATATGCTGCAAGCGCATTTTGACAAATAATTTTTCGTCATTTTGCACTCTTTTTTATATAGTATATGTGTATAATCTTTCTCAATTTCCGCTTTAATGCGCTGATACTTTATGATATAATTAAAGCAGCGGCGGGCAAGTATGCATATGCTAACCAAACTTGCCGCGCCCGATATGCATCGTTTGTGCATAAATTCTCTGAAAGGGTGAAGATATATGAAATATGCTGTAGTTCTCTGCGACGGCATGGCGGATTATCCCGTTGAGGCTCTCGGCGGCAAGACGCCGATGGAAGTTGCAAAGAAGCCCAATATCGATGCGCTCGCGTCGAAGGGTGAAGTCGGACTTGTCAGAACCGTTGCCGCCGGACTCAAACCCGGCAGCGATGTTGCAAATATGAGCGTGCTCGGATTCGATCCGAAGAAGTGCTACACCGGTCGCTCACCCCTTGAGGCGGTCAGTATCGGAGTCAAGATGAGCGAAACGGATATCGCTCTGCGCTGCAACCTTGTCACCTTGAGCGACGAGGCGGATTACGGCGCAAAGACCATGCTCGACTATTCCGGCGGCGATATCTCGACCGAAGAGGCGGCGCAGATAATCGAGACCGTGCAGGAGCATTTCGGCAGCAGTGAATTTGATTTTTACAGCGGCGTAGCTTATCGCCATTGCCTTATCGTACATAACGGCACGACGGATCTCGGCAAGATGACCCCTCCGCATGATATCTCCGGCAGAGTTATCGGCGAGTATCTTTCAACTTCGCCGAACGCCGAAAAGCTCATTGCCATGATGCGCGAGAGCTACGATCTTCTTAAAGATCACCCCGTGAACAAGAAGAGAATCGCCGAGGGCAAGCTCCCCGCAAATTCAATCTGGCTCTGGGGCGAGGGAAGCCGTCCTGCTCTGCCGTCCTTTGAAGAGAAGTTCGGCGTGAAAGGCAGCATCGTCTCGGCAGTTGACCTGCTCAAGGGCATCGGCATCTGCGCCGGCATGAACACCCCCGAAGTCGAGGGCGCAACCGGCTATATCGACACGAATTTCGAGGGCAAAGCGAACGCTGCAATCGACGAATGGCGTAAAGGTCAGGACCTTGTCTATATCCATGTCGAGGCTCCCGACGAGTGCGGCCACAGAAACGAGCCCGAGAATAAAGTCAAAGCAATCGAGCTTATTGACAGCCGTATAATGCCTATAATCCTTGGCTATCTCAACACTCAGGACGATTATAAAGTCATGGTTCTGCCGGATCATCCGACCCCGATAGCGACCCGCACCCACGCCTCCGACCCCGTGCCGTATCTGATTTACCGTAAAGGCAAAGAGCTTGACAGCGGCGTTGCGAGCATAAATGAAAAATCAGCATCCGAGACCGGCAATTTTGTTGATCCCGGCTTCGACCTTATGGGTCATTTTCTCAAAGACTGACAAAAAGGAGGAGACAAAATGAGCTTTAATATAGAAACAAAGTGCGTGCAGTCCGGCTATACTCCGAAAAACGGCGAGCCGCGCGTTGTGCCGATAGTCCAGAGCACGACATATAAATACGAATCGAGCGAGCAGATGGGCAGGCTCTTCGATCTGCAGGAGTCCGGATATTTCTACACCCGTCTCCAGAACCCGACAAACGACTGCGTAGCCGCGAAGATAGCCGACCTTGAGGGCGGCGTCGGCGCGATGCTCACTTCGTCCGGCCAGGCGGCGTCGTTCTTCTCCGTTTTCAATATCTGCTCCGCAGGCGACCATGTCGTTGCCGCGTCCGCGATATACGGCGGAACTTTCAATCTCTTCAATGTCACGATGAGAAAGCTTGGCATCGATTTCACTTTCGTTCGCCCCGATGCGACGGAGGAGGAGCTCAACGCGGCATTCAAAGATAACACAAAAGCCGTGTTCGCCGAGACTATATCTAATCCCTCGCTCGTTGTGCTCGATATTGAGAAGTATGCGCGAGCGGCTCATTCCCACGGCGTGCCGCTGATAGTCGACAACACTTTCCCAACCCCGATAAACTGCCGCCCGTTTGAGTTCGGCGCGGATATAGTTACCCATTCGACCACAAAATATATGGACGGCCACGCGACAAGCGTAGGCGGAGTTATAGTTGACAGCGGCAACTTCGACTGGACTCAGAACGACAAGTTTCCGGGACTTACAACTCCCGACGAGTCGTACCACGGTGTTGTATACACCGAGCAGTTCGGCAAGGCTGCATATATAACAAAGTGCACGACTCAGCTCATGCGCGACCTTGGCTCAATTCAGTCCCCGATGAACGCATTCCTGCTCAACCTCGGGCTTGAGACTCTGCATCTGCGTATGCCGCGCCACTGCTCAAACGCTCTCGCCGTTGCAAGGTTCCTGAAGGCTCATCCGAAGATCGAGTCCGTCCGCTATCCCAGCCTCGAGGGCGACGAATACTATGACCTTGCGCAGAAGTATATGCCCAACGGCACCTGCGGCGTCATTTCGCTGAGAATAAAAGGCGGCAGAGAGGACGCGGTCAGATTCATGGACAGCCTCAAGCTCGCGGCGATAGTCACCCATGTTGCGGACAGCCGCACCTGCTGTCTGCACCCGGCGAGCACAACTCATCGCCAGCTCACCGCGCAGGAGCTCGACGACTGCGGAGTCTATGAAAATCTCGTCAGACTCTCCGTCGGAACAGAGAATGTCGATGATATAATCTCCGATCTCGACGCGGCTCTCGCGAACGTCTGATATTGGCAAAATAGACAAAAATCACGCGTAAAATTTTATGCATAAAACCCGGCTGCAAGTTTTCCTGCAACCGGGTTAATTTTTTGTCACTGCATATGCGGCTTATGCAGAATATTTCTATATAGTTATTAAAATCAAACTGTAAAGTTTTTTACTTTACGCATATATTCTGAATAGTCATCAAAACATAAAAGTTATCCACATTATCCACATAGTTATCCACATTAGCAAGGAGGAAAGCTTTACCGCTTGCGGAAAAGAATCAATGAATAATTGCTGAATATCGAATGAATGTCAATGAATAAATTCAAAATTGCGCAAAAAACACCTCCCGAATTTCTGAAGGAAAAAACACGGGCGGTTTCAATATTTTTATGTTGCTCAGTCGATGAACGGGAGACTTCTGACGAGATCGTTTATCCCACCGAGCGAGCCGTGGAAGAAGCTGCGTATCATTTCAAACACAGTCATCGACGCGGTTATCGCAAACAGCACTCCGACGATTATCGCAATAATAACTGCGAGCCCCACGCCGACCGCGAGACCTATCAGCGTGAACTGACCGATGCCATTGGCGACCTTCGGCTTGTCGCTCTTCCATATAAGATAGAGCACGAGGCTGACGAGCGGCAGAAACCACAGCAGCGGACCGAAGAAGCCGAGGAAAAATCCGAGAACTTTCCATCCGCCGGTGCTTTCGCTTTCCTGCTCGGGCTTCTTGTTCGCTTTCGGCTGAACAGGTGCGGGAGCAGGCAGGGGAGCCGGCTCTTTCGGAATATCATTATGTACTGGCTGAGTATCTTCTGCGGCGGTCTGCTCCTGTGCCGCGCGTCTGGCGTCGCTCTCCGCGAGGCTCACCGGTTCGCCGCAATATGGGCAGACCTTGAATCCGTCTTCGAGCTGTTTCCCGCAATTTCTGCAAAACATAATATCACTCTTTCGTTTTTGTGTCCGCGCAGATTACTTGTCGCCCGACTTCTTTTCGAGCTTGCGCTTGTTGCCTTTGTCGTCTATTACATATGTGTTGTCGAGCTGGGCTGTAAGGCTCGCCTTAAAATCGGCGACATACTGCTTCTTGAGACCCTCCCATTCGGCGAATTCCTCTTCGCTCAGATCCCTCTCCTGCGACAGGTGATAGAGATCGTTCATGCGCTTTATCTCTTCTTTTTTCATGTCTGCCTCCGTGAGCTTATATAATACATTTATTATATACTATGCCGGGGATAAAGTCAATTTGAGCGGTAGATTGTCGATTTTATCGCGCTATCGGCAAAATTTTTCGTAAATCATAAGCGAGCAAATGGTATGAAAAAACGAGAAAACTTGAGAAAAACGGAGATAGCAAAACATAAATTAAAATTTAAAGAAAAAGTGCTTGACAAGCATAGAGCGATGTGGTAATATATCGTAGCATTAAGAAATCGGAGGTAACAAGTATGTCAACTTATATGCCCAAAGCGGGCGACATCACCCGTAAGTGGTATGTCATCGATGCTGCCGGTAAGCCTCTCGGCAAGGTAGCAGTTCAGGCTGCCGTCCTTCTTCGCGGCAAGCATAAGCCCACATTCGCTCCTCACGCCGACTGCGGCGATCATGTAATCATCATCAACGCTGAGAAGGCTGTCCTCACCGGCAACAAGCTCAACCAGAAGATGTATTATCATCACACCGGCTATATCGGCAACATGAAAGAGGTCAAGTACAGCACCCTCATGAAGACAAAGCCCGAGTTCGCTGTCGAGCTTGCAGTTAAGGGTATGCTGCCCGATTCTACTCTGGGCCGCACCGCTCTGACCAGACTCCGCGTTTACAGAGGCGCTGAGCACAAGCACGAAGCACAGAAGCCCGAAGAGTGGGCTCTTTAATGAAGGGAGGCAATAAATAATGTACGATTCAGTTCCTTACTTCTACGGCACAGGCCGCAGAAAGAAATCAGTCGCCAGAGTCCGTCTTTATGCCGGCACCGGCAAGATCATCATCAACGACAGAGAGATTGACAATTATTTCGGCCTTGAGACCCTCAAGCTCATCGTCCGCCAGCCTCTCGCTCTTACAGGCACCAGCGAAAAGCTCGATGTCATCTGCCGCGTCAACGGCGGCGGCGTGACCGGCCAGGCAGGTGCTATCCGCCACGGTATTTCCAGAGCACTCCTTCAGTATGATGCAGAGCTTCGCCCCGCACTCAAGAAGGCAGGCTTCCTGACCAGAGACCCGAGAATGACCGAAAGAAAGAAATACGGTCTCAAGGGCGCTCGCCGTGCACCCCAGTTCTCGAAGCGCTGAATTTTTACCGCTTACAAGACGAATATCAGCTCCCGGGCAGCATTGCTGTTCGGGAGTTTTTCTGCATTTTTGAAGGACTTTTTGCGCCCGACAGCTTTTTTTGGAGTCAAACTCCCAAGTTTGCGGCTATTTCTTGAAAAATCAATGCGTTGTGATATAATTAATATTGAGAAATGAGCTTATAAAGGAGTGACTTGTTCGGAACAGAAAATATAACGGATATAAGAGAACCGAAGCCCTTGCTCTTTTGGCGCAGTGCGGCATATCAAGGAAAGGTAACAGGAAAATGAAAAAGCGCTTTATTTCTTTTGCACTCGTGTGCATTCTCTTGCTGATTTTTCCCGCGTGCTCATCGAAACAGAACAATGACTACGGAGGCGATCCTATGGAATTTAAAAGCTTTAAGCTGACGGAGAACAACTGCTCGGCACAGAACGCCGTGTATGAGGGATGCAAAACAGAGGACGGAGTACATCTTGAGTATTATATGAGCTCGAACGACTGGGATAACGAGCTGTCCTGCTTTGTCGAATCCCGCGACGTCATCCGCTCGGTTGACGGGGACGAGAATCTCTACCGCGAGGTGTGCGCCCTGTTCGGAAATTGCAGAATAGATGAATGGGCGGGCTTCCGAGGCGCAAATCCCCCCGATGTTCTCGACGGAAGCTCGATGAGCTTTTCTGCTGTCTTGGCGGACGGAACGGAGATTGAGGCGAGCGGGAGCAATAATTTCCCGAAAAATTACCAAACATTAAGAACCGGGATTAACAGGCTGATAACCTCGAATAAAATAAGAAGCACCGAGTTTTCCGAAGGGAGCTATGCGATTTCGCTGCCCAAAAGTTGGGTAGGCGTAGTCAGCGCCAGTTTTTCGGAGGGCATGGTGGCGTTTTCCGTCGATAAAACGGACGGCAATGAGCTCACGTTTTTTATAATCGATACCGGCAACGGCTATTCCTCGGACTCCTACAAGGGCAGAGTGGAAGTGGGGCGGCTTGTTTCGGACGAAAACACCCTGTTTGTTACGGCGCGCGACCATTATCGGATAAACGCATACTCGGAAAAAGTTTCCGAGGCCGCGCTTGCGCTTTGGGAGACCTATGAGAGCGACAAGCAAGCAATAATAGAAAGCCTGCACGGCATAAACGGATATGAGCTTTATCCCGAGGACGGGTCTATTCTGCATGAGACCGACGCGCGGGATTTGGCGGATAAGGCGCGAAGCCTCTGGCTGACGCTGAATTTTGCGGGCGAGTATTCCGCCGGGGAGAAGCCCGTGACAATAAGATTCAGAAAGTATATTCCAATGTTCCCCCAATACCGGTATGTGACCACGATGGAAGAGGTCCGTAAAAAATTTTTAGAGGTCTTTTCCGAGGAGTTTACAGATAAAATACTGAGCCAAGCTGTCGCCGACAGGGATTTGATAGAGCATAACGACAACATATATGTAGCATATAAGAAAAACGACGGAGAAGTTTCCTATAACAGCTGGATGCATCACGTCGAGGATGACGGCAACGGGAATTTCACGGTTGTTATGGCCGTAAGAAAACACTCGGTTGACGATATCATCTATGTCAAGCTGCCGACAGGGAAAAATGCGGAGGGAAAGTTCGTGTTTACTGATTACCCCTATTGGGATAAATCAAAATAATTCTCGCGGACATACTCCGCAGGGAACGAAAAGTTTTCTTGTAAATCGCCGCTCTGCGTGATATAATCATATCGATAAAATTTTATCAAAGAGGGGATTTCTATGAAAACTGCAATTTACGGCGCGGGGTCGCTCGGCACCGTGCTCGGCGCATATCTCGCAAAGGCGGGCGTGGATGTCGATCTTATCACGCGCAACCGCGAACATGTCGACGCGCTCAACAAAGATGGCGCGAAGATAATCGGCACTGTCAATATGACCGTCCCAGTTCACGCGCTGACTCCCGACGAGATGACCGAAAAATATGAGCTGATAATCCTGCTGACAAAGCAGCTCGACAACGTAAATGTCCTGAAGAATCTTCAGAAGAACATGACCGATGACTGCATCGTCTGCACGCTTCAGAACGGACTGCCGGAGCTCTCGGTTTCTGAGGTCGTCGGGGAGGACAGAACGATGGGCTGCACCGTCGCTTGGGGTGCAACGCTCCACGGCAAGGGTGTGTCGGAGCTCACGAGCGAGCCCGACAGCATGAGCTTCGGTCTCGGCAGAATGAACGGTCAGAAGGACGACAAACTCATGCAGGTTAAGGCGCTGCTTGAGAAGATGTGCCCCGTTGAGGTCGAAGATAATTTCATGGGCGTCCGCTGGTCGAAGCTGCTCATCAACGCCGCGTTCAGCGGCATGTCCGCCGTTATCGGCGGCACTTTCGGCGACGCCGCAGAGAACAAGATCTCCCGTGTCTGCTGTCAGAACCTTATAAAAGAGTGCATCGATGTTGCCGCGGCGGCGGGAATAAAAATCGAGCCGGTTCAGGGCAAGGATATCGTCAAGCTTCTCGACTACAAGGGCAACGGCATAAAGAAAAAGATATCCTTCGCGCTCATCCCGATCTGCATCAAGAAGCACAGGCTCCTCAAGGCGAGCATGCTCCAGGATCTTGAAAAGGGCAAGAAGTGTGAAGTTGATGCGATAAACGGCGTTGTCTGCGCCTACGGCAGAAAGTACGGCGTGCCGACTCCGTATAACGACAAGGTCTGCGAGATAATCCATGGCATTGAGGACGGCAAGTATACATATACATTCGACAATGTAAAGCTGTTCGCCAACCTGCCGAAATAAGAGCCGCAGATTCGGCATAAACCAAATAACAAACCCCGACTATGATTTGTAGTCGGGGTTTATGCTGTTCTGCCACGCAGAATTGCAGATGGTACGGACGCCGAAATGTGCGTAGAAGCGCGTTATTTGTCGAAGAATCTATTTTGGCTCCCCTGCAGGGGAGCTGGATTGGCGAAGCCAAGACTGAGGGGTTATTTCGCTTCGCCCAAAGTTGTGCAGTAGGGGCGGATATTATCCATCTGCGAAATCTGCGGTGATTTATTGTCGTGCATCTTGTAGGGTGCGGCGACCTCGACGCACCGCTGCCGCGATAGCGGCACGGAATCTTTGATTTTACCGACCGTAGGGACAGCCCTTGCGGCTGTCCGCTATCG